>Ga0209575_10000003_pt1:312500-594787 | contig 594787 bp, 502 predicted proteins | sample Medcelwee11metaG_FD_187172 | JGI IMG/M metagenome (GOLD analysis project Ga0209575, IMG submission 187172) | Freshwater pond sediment microbial communities from the University of Edinburgh, under environmental carbon perturbations - Medium... | ecosystem: Environmental > Aquatic... | reverse complement strand
TATTTTGATTTGTTTCATCGTCAAGTCCATCCAAACCATCACTATTTAAATCTAATCCTTCATCATCAAATTCTGAATCATCAAGAATAAAATCTTTATTAATTTTCACTTCTGTTACTAAATCACCAGATTCCAATGAATCAAATTCTTCGCCAATAAAAATATCCTTTGTGTTAAACTCAATTTCATTCCTCTCGGATGGCGGTTCATCGCTTTCCGCTTTGATTGATAAAAAATCGACATTATTAAGCAAATCAAAATTTTCGAGCAAATCACCACTTTCAATAAATTCAAGAATTCGCGATTCACTTTGTGAATCAAATTCATTCGATTCCGAAATTACAGTCGGTCGGTTTATACCAATATTGAAAACCGAATCTGTTAAATTATCAGAAATATTTGATTTTCCCTCTATTTCAAATGACAATATTTTTTCTTCAGAAATTTCACCTTCTGACAAAAATATGAGAATTTCCTTTTCACTTTCATCGCCGCGACGTTCCATTCTGGAAAGTGGTTCTCTTTTTACTTGAAAATGTCCAATTCCACTAAGTTTTAGCGTTTTATTTCCACTTAAAAATTCAGAAACTTTCTTGAGAAACGAGTTAAATACATCATCGCTATCGCTTCTTAAAATTTCTAATATTATTTCTTTGAATGATTCTTTATTCATTTTTTTTCCAAATTATTAGGAAATAATTTTTCACCATCTGTATTCAATTCCAACAATTACATCAAGTGGTTTTTCTTCATAACCTTTTAGTCGAAAATCTTTTCTTCCAAGAATATTTTGGAAATCGCATGTTAAGGCTAAACTATTAAATAATCGATATTTTAGAAATATTCCTAAATTAATGTATGTTGGAATTGTTTGTGTATTTGCCAAATTTGTGTATGAGTATTTTGAATAATTCAATTTTACTTTAGAATACAATCCAAAATTCATCATATATCCATAAGCAAAATCTGCGTTTAACGCTGGTTTATATGGTATTTTTAATCCACTTGAATCAGTTACACTTTGAAATTTGAAATTAGCAAAAAACTCACCAAACTCTTTTGCATTAATAATCATATTCAAAAATCCACCCAATTCACTAATATCATTTGCAAAAACGAGGTTAAATTTATTGTCATTATTCAAATCTTCAAAGAAGTGGTAATTATCATATTTTGCGGAATGAAAACCAGCATTTATCTCAAAAACATCTGAAAAATCATACTTTATGTCAACTTTAATATCCGAAAGACGCTTTGTAAAAATGCTTGCCGTATTTTTTTCAAAAAAACGATTTTCATTTAACAAATCTTTAGTTGTTACAAACTCTGAACTTCCTTCATACGAAATAAAAAGCGCAACACCTTTTTCGACAAAAATAGAGAGAATTGCATTTGGTGAAAATAAATTATTTGTATCTAATTGTGAGTAATTTGCACCAATTTTAAGTTCGTAGGTTTTTGAACTTGCAATATGGAAAAAAGCACTTGTGTTAAAATAATCGGCTCTAGTATAGTTTATTGAATTATCATTGATTTTTTGAACTTGATAATTAGCTTTTCCACTAATTCCGAAAGAACCAAATTTGTAATCTATAAAACCATTCCCTCCCATTAAATCTTCAAAAACTCCATCCAGCTTCATGTTAAGGTAATTAAGATTAAAATCGACTCCATATTTAAGATTTCTATTCAATTGATTTGAGAAGAACACTTTTCCGCCATAATATTCATTTTCTCGTGATTTACTTGGGGTTGCGGTTCCGTAAAAATAGTATAAATCACGAATAAAATTACCTTCAACCCCAAAAGATAATCCAGGCAAAAATGCTGAATTAGGGTTTATGAAATAATTTAATTTAGCTTCTGCACCCGAAATATTGTAACCTGCATAAGGAAGATATTTTCTAATATCACTTCCAAAAACGTGCGAATTAAAAAGATAGCTTGATTTATTAAACCCAAGGTATAAATCACCAATAGGTAATGTTTGCAATCCAGCCCCCATTTGAAGCAATCCATTGTAATTTACTACTTCATTTTTTAACTCCATTTCCTTTTTAATTGGAGTTGAATTATCCGTTAATGTAAAATCTTCCGAATTATAATTTGGAATTAGAAAATTTTGATTAAGAATTGGTACAAATTCCGATTTTTTCTTTTCCAAAATTGGAATATTTACGGCTTGAATTCCAGTAATTACAAATGCTGGTAACTCAATACTTTGGTTTGGATTTTTATCTTGCGCAAAGATTGAAGCACTGCACAAACTTAGCACTATAAAAAATGTGACTATTTTTTTAATATTTTTCATAAATTTTTCTAAATTTTATTTAATTTTTGTTTAGCTTCAGCACCCAATTCGTCATATTGATGCTTTTGCAGAACCATTCTATACATTTTTTTTGCGTTTACAACATCGTTTATTTTTAAGTAACTATCACCAAGTTTAATAAGTGATTTAGTAAACCATTCATCATAAGAAACAAAAACTGTTCTAACTCTTACAAGAGCAGAAATTGCGGAATCATATTTTTTCTGCTCAAATCTTGAAACGCCAAGATAATATTGAGCTTTTGCACCAATATCATCACTTCTATTTTCGGCAACTTCACTAAAAAATGTTTCAGCATTTGTAAACCGTCCATTGGTAATTTCCAAAATTCCTATTTCAATTTTAGCTTTATCAGAAAACAACGTCTTATCGTAATATTTTACAATTTCATCAAAAGTTTTATAGGCATTTGTTAAATCCTTGTTATTTGCATACGCAACCCCAAGCAAGAATAAAACTTCTTCGGCTTTAGAGGATTTTGAAATTGATGGTAATACTTTTTTGTATAATGCAATTTCACTACTAAAATCCTTTTTTTCGGAATGAATTTTACCTAATTCGACAATTGCTTCAATTCCATAATTTGATTTAATGTATTTATTGATAATTTCATTAAAGTATTCAGAAGCTTCATTCTTTTCCTTTAATAAAAGAGCACTTTTCCCCATCCAATAAAGAGCTTCTGGAACCAACTCGCTTTCTGGATAAAAGTTAATCATTTCAGAATATCCGTTCATTGCTTTTTTGAAATTTCCAAAACTGTAATAAATTTCGCCTTTTTTCATCAAAATTCGGTCACTATTTTCAAGATGAGGATATTTAATTATGTAGCTATTTATCAACGCAACGGCGTCATCTGGTTTGTCCAAAGCAAGATAGCAATATTGAATTCCATTCATTGCATCGTAAACTGAGGCCGTTTTTGGATAATCATTTATTATTTTAAGATAATATACAATTGCGGAATCATATTTTGAAACATTGTAATAGGAATCACCAATTGAGTAATAAGCAATTGGTACAATCGAAGATTTTGGGAAATCGGAAATCAATTTTTTATAATTCATAATTGCCAAACTAAAATCTCTTTGCTGAAAATGAATCCATCCAATTAAATAACGTGCGTCATCTTGATAATTAGATTTTGGATAACGCTTTAACAACAAATGGAATTTATTTATTGCCTCATCACTATTTCCAGACTTAAATAATGACTGTCCATATTGGAATAAAACGAAATCATTATCAGTTCTTTCAGAATATTTATCAAAATATTTTTTGTATTCAGCACTTGCTAAGTCAAAATTTTTCATCCCAAAATAACTATCCGCAAGTCGCAACATAGCATCAATATAATGCCCTTTTGTTTTGAATTTTGCTATATAATCCTTGAAATAATAAACCGCATTTCCATAATCTTTTAAGTTAAAATACGAATAAGCCATACCATAAAGTGCAGCTTGACCAATATAATCGTCTCCAATATCAACACGATAATAATGTTGCTGCGCACTTTTAAAATCATTTGAAGCAAAAAACGCTTCGCCCAAATAAAAATGAACCGTTCTACTTTCAAAATTGCTTGCTCTAACAGTTAAATCGGTTAAATTCATTATTGCATCGGAATAATTTCCAATATAATACTGCGAAACTGCAAGTCCTAAAATAGCCCTATTTGAAATTTCTTGCGAAAGCAAAGGTATTTTTAACGCTTTCCCAAAATATAATTCCGCTTCTTTATAATTTTCATATTCAAGATTAATTTCGCCAAGAAGAATTAAAGCTCTACTTTTGTATTGTTTATTGTTGGAATAAGATACAACGCTCAAATTTTTGGATGCTTCCTTGTATTCTTTTCTATTATATTGAATTATTCCTACTGAAAGTCTAACAGCGTCGGTATAACTATTTGTGCTATATTTATCGAGAAAAGTGTTGTAAATTTTTTCTGCCGCATCCAAATCGCCTAAATACCTTTTACATTCTCCTTGCCAATAAAGTGTTTTTATTGATAAAGAATCACCAATTTGATTTTTAGATAAATCACTAAACTCGGTAAATGCCTTTTCATAATTGCCTTGTTGGAAATTTACCCAGGCAATTCCAAACTTTAGTTCGCGTTCAATATCTGCAGAAGAATTTTTCGAAAGCACATTTCGGTAAGTTTCTTCCGCTTTATCATATTTTCCCAAATAGAGATACGAATTTGCCAATAAATAACCTGCTTCAATTTGCTCTTTTTCAGAAAGTTCGTCAATTAAAGGATCTGTTAGCTCAAGAATAGCTCTCTCATATTCCTTAAGTTTAAAATAACTTCCACCTATTCTTAGTTGAGCACTTGACAACAACTCACTTTCGGGATAAAAAGCCAATAATTCGTCATAATATGTAACTGCACTAACATATTTTTCCTGTCGCTCATAAATATATGCAAGCGAATAGATTGTAAAATCTATTTTACTACTATATCTATCAATTGAAACAGCTTCTAAAAGAAATTCTTCGGCTTCGATAAACTTATTTTCATTAGCATAAGATTGTCCAACCCAATAATAAGCTAAGCCAACTTTTTCGAATGTTGGATATTCATTTATTAAAATTAAAAACTTTTCGCGGGCTTGCACATAGTTTTGAACTTGGAAATAGGAAGTTCCTAATTTGAAAATCGCTTCAACTCTAAAATTTGAAAATCTGTATTTATCGATAAAATGTTCAAGTTCTTGAATTGCACCATTCATAAGATTCATTTTAAGAAGGCAATCCATGGCATAATATTTTGATGAAACAATTAAATTTTCATCAATGTCTTCCACTAAACAAATACGCAAGAATCTTTCGCGAGCTTCAATAAAATGATTTGAATTGTACATTTCCATTGCTTGCGAAAAGTCACTTTCATTTTGCGCAAAAATAGAAGAAAGCGAGATAATTGAAATTATTAAAATCTTAATAGCTGTTTTCATACACAAATATTACCGAAATTTTCTGTTAGTGAAACAAAGTTAAAGTTAAGTAGAATTACTCAATATTTGTGAATAACTCTCGTCAATAAATCAATCAAAAATAACGAAAAATAGAGTAATATTTTGAGAAATTATTTTAACTTAATCGATGATTAACATTAGAACAACAAATAATGTTTCATCTCAGAATTACAAGTTTGGAAGAAAATTAATAAAACACAACAAATATTAAGCTATTTAAGTTTTATTTTTTTCAATAAGTACTTTTTTAATCAATTTATATTGCTTAATTTTTTCAAATCAAATTTTAATTATTTGGAAATAAATTCACTAACAAACATACGAGGTAAATATGAAAAAGAAACTTTTGTTCACAATTTTATTATCTGCTCTTTTTACTACTTTGACTCTAGGACAGTCAATAAGTTTTGGAATCGGTGGCGGTTATACGGCTTTAACTGGCGATAATAGCTTCACTGCTGAAGATGCGCTTAATTTAAATTCTGGAATTCACTATGGCGGAAAATTGCTTGTTAGTCTTCCAGTTTTACCTATTCAATTTGCTGCAAATATTTACAATAATCCATTATCGAACGAATATACAGAACCAATTACCAGCACAACTGTAACAACCGAATCAAGTTTTCTTTCTATCGGAATTGGTGCTGAATTTACGTTAATACCTGGACCAGTTCAACCATATTTAGCAGGTGAACTTTTATACACCTCTTTTGGTGAAACAACTATGAATGATTTTACAGTTAGCGAAGCCGAAAGTAAAACTGGGTTAGGCGTTGGAGCTGGAATTTATTTTAAATTACTTCCAGTGATTAATTTGGATTTATCTGGTCATTATAACATGAATACTCTTTTAAGTGATGGTGATGCGTTAAATTCAACTCACGTTAGACTAAATGTTTTATTCAGCATTTTATAATTATGCAAAAAAAAGCCCTAATTTTTTAATTAGGGCTTTTAATTTTTATTTATCCAACTGTTTCAACTCATATTCGCTACTTGCTTTATAAGTTTTATCCTTTATTGAAACATTAAAACTTTCTTTAGCTTTTTCTTTATTTCCAAGACCCTTAAACGCTAAACCTTTATAGTAATGACCAGCACCTGGAGAAATTTCTTTTCTATTGTTTATTGCGTTATCAGCAGCCATTAAAGCATTTTGAAACTCACGTAGTTCAATATATAATTCAGATAGTGTTAAATAAGCTGAATCGTATTTATAATTTTCAACTGCTTGATTTAAAAACGTAATTGCTTGTGGATATTTTCCGTCACGTTTAGCTTCTTGTCCTAATTGTGTATATGAAAGACCAATAAATTTTTGAATTTTTGACTTCCCTTTTTTATCATCAGTCTTTTCTAAATATTTATTGAAATTATCTATAGCTGCTTGGTAATTTTTTAATGAATAATATGTTGTTCCAAGTCCGCTATAAGCAGCAACAAAACCTGGATTTAATTTAACACATTCAAGCAGAGATTTTTCAGCATCTTGAAACTTATTTATTTTTTTTTCGGCAATACTTTTTTGGTAGTAAATATTTGGATGTTTTTGTATGGCAATTGCGGATTTATATTTAGAAATTGCTCCATCATATTGCCCAGATTTAATCAATTTATTGCCATCATTATAAAGAACAGCTGCGTCTTTGTTCATTTCTTGTGCAACAAGAAGCGAACTTATAAAAATAAGTACTGAAAGAATCGATATGCTTAATTTGTTCATAAATATTTCCTAAATTATTTTATAAAAAAAACCTTGTGCGGAAGGCGGGACTTGAACCCGCATGCCCAGAAGGCACTACCCCCTCAAGATAGCATGTCTACCAATTTCATCACTTCCGCAAATTAGAATGACAAAGATACAAGAGCAAAACTAAAAAATCAACCTTTTACCTTGAGTGGATTTAACAATTTTGGTTTTGACAATATATTTTCAAAATTGTTCCCACTTTTTTACTTCCTAAGAAATAATTTTTGACAATAAAAATAATATTAGCGACGTTTTTCGCCCTGCTTTATAAATTGATGTCGCATTTCATCTCTAAAATTAGATTCAAATGCAATAATTTGCGCAATTTGCTTTTCAGTAAGAATATCTTTTAAAGAATTAAAAAATTTCTCTCTCTGAACTATCATTTCTTTTTCGATAGAAAAAACTTCTGATATTTTACTTTTATAATTTATTTCATTATTTGACTTAAGATTTTCATTTAGCATATCGTATAAATTATCTCGTTTGTCTATTAAAACATGTTGTTTATCACGATGCTCATCTCTTCTTGCAAAAAATTTTAGAGTCGTTTGTTCATCTAAATTAAGCAATTCAATTAATTTAATCTTTTCCAACTGTTCAATTTTGCTATGCATTTTGCCCATATCACCTTTTTTATCTGGGCGTTGAGCATAACTATTGAAATTAGATATTAAAATAATGCTAAATGTTACAATTGCTGACTTTATTAGAAATCTCATATTTAATTTCCTTTTCATAATAACTCCTAAAATATTTTTTTGTCTTTGATATTGTCATAAATTTCATCAAAATCGGCATCCGAAAGTTGATTTAACTCATAATTGATAAACCGACTGCTTGAATAATCTATTTCATTATTTAAGTAATTTACATAATCTAATTCAATATTTTCATCCAAAACGCTTGATAAAAATTCTTCTTCTTCAAGCCATGTTGAAGATTCTGAAAATAGGAAGTCGGTATTTGTTAACGTTACTTTATTGCTAAAATCAATAAACTGATACGAAACTAAAGAACTAATTAAAAATACAAAAGCATATCCAAATGATGGATTGATTTGAAAAATTGGTTGCTTTTTGTCTTCTAATTTGGTTAAAACTTTCACATTTAACGAATTAAAATATGTTTTATTTGCATCTGAATTTTGGAAATTCTTATAAATATCAATTTTTTGTGATAATTCCTTTTCCAAAAATTCAATTTCACTAATTTTATCAATTTTTTTCATTTAATAACTCCGTTATTTTCTTTAGAGCGTGAAAATAATTTGCTTTTAATCCACCAACACTTTTTCCAGTAATTTCAGATATTTCTTTATAATCTAATTCTTCAAAATTTTTCATTACAAATACTTCTCTTTGCTTTGTTGGAATTTTCTGTAAAACTTGCTCAATTCTTTTAATTTCATCTTTATGCTCAAAATCGTCTTGAATATTACTTTCTGACCTAATTTCGTCATATTTTTCATCCGAAATTGAAAAAAACTCCTTCACTTTCTTCATTCTAATAAAATTTAACGTTCTTGTGGAAGTTATTCTATAAATCCAAGTGTATAAATTTGACTCAAAATTAAAAGTATGCAATTTTTTATAAAGAACAATTATTACTTCTTGAGTTACTTCATCGGCATCAAAATGATTATTTAACATTCCACGAGCATGCCAATAAATTTTTTTGGAATATTTATCAACAAGCTTTTTGAATGCAATTTCATTTCCATTGAGAAACTCTTTAACTAAAACTTTATCTTCCACAAATTCCATAATTCAATTTAACTATTGCTTTGACAAATTTAAACTTTAATTGGTTTAATCATTTTAGATATTTTAAACAGAATTTATTCTAAAATTATTGCTTTTGTTTTCAAACTCCAATTAAATGATTATTCGATTTAAAATGAATAAAAATTTAAGATTTAGATTTAAGCTACAAAAAAATATTTAATCTTTTAAACCCTTTTTAATTTTGCAATGTCAAAGAGCCAGAAAACTTAATTAACAAACAAAGGAGTTAAAAAATGAAACGAGCATTTTATTTAGTAGTTGTAGCCTTATTGGCTTTTGGAACATCTCTAATTGCCCAACCTCAAAATGGAGGGAATGGACGTGGAAACGGAATGGGACCAGATGACAGAATTGGTGGCGGTTTTGGTATGAAAGCACCATTTGAAAGAATGGTAGATAACTTAAAATTAACCGATGACCAAGTTGCAAAAATGAGCGATTTAAGATTTAAACACGAAAATCTTGTTATTGACACTAAAAACGAAATTCAAAAAAACAAATTGGTAATTCGTAAAATGATGACTGATAACAAAATTGATCAAAAAGAATTGTTAAAATTAACAAGCAAAAACAGCGAATTACAAGCAAAAATTAAACTTTCAAAAACTACAATGTGGTTAGATGTTTATAATCTACTTGATGATACGCAAAAAGAACAATGGACAAAAACCTTCCCTATGTTTTTACATAGAGATGGAAAATTTGACCGTCCAGGAAGAAACAATGATTGTGATGGTTTCCCAAAAAGAAGATAAATAAAAAAGTATGGCTGATTATTTAAATTTAATCAGCCATACAAATTTTTTGCCAAAATTATAAATCCCCACAAATTGGTCTTATGGTAATTTCTTCTGGCACCAAGTTTGAATCCAAATTATAAACACCATAAATAAACGAAGCCAAATCTTCTGGCGACATCATTTTATTGGCATATTTGCTTAACATTTCGGAAGACCAGATTGGCGTTTTCGTCGCTCCCGGAAGAATGTTTATCACTTTTATATTGTATTTACGCACTTCCTCTCTAAGCACATTTGTGTAAGCCAATAATCCAGCTTTTGAAGCAGAATAAATACTACTATTTTTCAAAACTTTTGTCGCCGCAACCGAAAGAATATTAATAATTGTTCCTCCACCGCGTTTTTTGAAATGTGGAATTACATTTTGAATTAATGCAATTGCAGAAATTAAGTTTATTTGAATTATCGAATTTACTACCTCAATTGAATCATTTTCGGCTGGAGTAAATGTTGTAATTCCAGCATTATTTATTAGACAATCAACGTCATATTTTGCAACAATTTTATTCGATTGTTTAATTATTTCGTCAGTTTTGGAAATATCAAATGGGAATATTTCAATATTGTGCGAAATTGATTCAATTTCATTTTTCATTCTAATAAGAGCATCTTCTCTTTTTGCTGAAGCGAGACATAAAACGTCATTTTGAGCAAATTGATGAGTAATTGACTTGCCAATTCCAGAATTTGCTCCAGTAATCCAAACAATTTTTTGATTCTCGTCCATTATAACCTATTTCTCGAAATTAAGCTCAAAAATTCCAAACGTGTTTTTTCGGCACGGAAGGCTCCATGAACAGCACTTGTTGTTGTAATTGAATTTTGTTTTTCAATTCCTCGCATCATCATGCACATATGATATCCTTCGGCTACAACTGCAACTCCTTTTGGTTGCAATTTTTCTTGCAAAACATCGGCAATTTGTTGAGTTAATCGCTCTTGAACTTGCAATCTGCGAGCATACATTTCAACTAATCGTGGAATTTTGCTTAATCCAACAATTTTTCCATTTGGAATATATGCAACATGAATCTTCCCATAAAACGGCAACATATGATGCTCGCACATACTGTAAAAATCAATATCTTTCACAATTACCATTTCATCATATTTTTCTTCAAAAATGGCTCCGTTAATTACATCATCAACATTTTGTTGGTAACCTTTTGTTAAAAATTTGTATGCCTTTGCAACTCTTTCGGGAGTTCTAATTAAGCCTTCCCTTTCTGTATCCTCGCCTATTTCAGTTAAAATGACTTTCACTTTTTCTGATACGTTTTGTAAATCCAAATCTATTCTCCTTTATATTCTATATAATTATTTTCAGTTTCGTATAATTTAACCGAAAACAATTTTCCTTCATTAATTTCGTTTTTTAATTCTTTCCAAATTGCAACTGCAATATTTTCTGTTGTTGGAATAATGCCTTTCATAAAATCGACTTCATAATTAAAGTGTCTGTGGTCAACTTTGGAAATAATCCTTTCTTTTATGATACTTTTCAACTTTTTCAAATCAATTACATATCCAGTTTTAGGATTTACACTTCCAGCAACAACAACTTCAAGCGTGTAATTATGTCCGTGTCCATAAGGATTGTTGCATTTATCATAAATATCAACATTTTCATTTGCGGATAATTCGGGATTTTCCAATTTATGCGAAGCACTAAAGACTTCTCTTCTGGTTACATATAACATTTTTACCTCGTACTATTTGGATAAAAATGTTAAAATTTCATTTACGTGACCAGTTACTTTTACTTTAGGAAATATCTTCTCAATTTTTCCATTTTCATCAATTATAAAAGTTGTACGTTCAACTCCCATATATTTTTTGCCATAAAGACTTTTTTCTTTCCAAATTCCATATTTTTGAATTACTTCGGTCGATTCGTCACTTAAAAGTGTAAAATGTAAATCATATTTTTCTCTAAATTTTATATGAGATTTTGACGAATCTTTGCTAACGCCAATAACTTTCGTCTTAATTTTATCAAATTCTTTTAACGAATTGTTAAAATCGCAAGCTTCTGCTGTACAACCGCTTGTGTCATCTTTTGGATAAAAGTATAAAATAACTTTTTGTCCAAGAAAATCCTTTAGCGAAACCATGTTTCCATCACTATCTGGTAATGAAAATTGTGGAGCTTTTTTGTTTTCAGAAATTTCCATTTATGTATTCCTTATATCTATTTTTGATTGATTTTGCCAAATACAATTTTGTTCACATTTGGCATTTTTGATTTATAATGTCGGAATTTAACTTATAATAGCACTTTGAGTTAAATCTGACTATTATTTTTATTTTAAATATACAGTTTATATTAATTAAAAGTTAATCTTAACATCCTCAAATTTTATTTTTAACAATTTAACAACAAAAAAAGTATTTCAAACATTATTATTCAATTCAACATAAATTTTATTATTTCGAGAATAAGTTTTGAATATTAATTTATAAATTTTTATTTAACATTTATTTTTTTAGATTTGATTCATTATAAACTTACAATAATTATGAAAAATAGAATGTCATTTTACCGTAAAAATATTTTTCTTTCATCGCTTTTATTCTGTGTTTTTAGCTTAAATTTCATTATTATTGCACAAAACACAAAAGTTGACAGCTTAAAATCTGCTTTAAACGAATCAAAAATTGATTCTAACAAAGTAAAAATCCTTAAACAACTATCCGACATTGCAAATAAAACTGACAAGAAGCTTGCTATAAATTATCTAATCGAATCGCTAAATTTTGAACACAACAGCCAAAAAAGAGCTATTTTATTTAATAATATTGGTATTTATCATTGGCAAAATGGCAGTTATATTGAAACCATTGATTATTATAAAAAAGCGATAACTCAATTTACTGACTTAAAAGATAGTGTTTGGTTAGGACGTGTTTATAATAATTTAGCATCGGCTAACTGGGGTTTAGGAAATAGCAACGAAGCGCTTGAGTTTTATAATAAAGGATTAAAAATTAGGAAAAAGATAAAGGATTACAAAGGCGTCTCGCTTATTTTAAATAATATTGGAATAATTTATCAAGATTGGCAACTTTATGATGAAGCTCTAAAATGGCATTCTGATGCATTAGATTTTTCATCGAAAGCACAAGATTTTGGTGCAATTTCTTATTCTTATTCAAATTTTGGTAAATGCTATTCTGATAAAAAGGAGTACAAAAAAGCTTTAGAGTATTATCAACTTGGATATGAAGCATTGTTGAAAAAGGAAAAAGAAAGTCGTTCGTTTTCTTTCTTTTTTACTCAAATTGGCGATGTTTATAACAAAATGAAGGACTATAAAAATGCTCTTTCATACTTTAAAAAAGCCTTAAATGAAGCTCATAAAATAAACAACACCAACCGAATTGCAACTTCGGAATACCATCTCGGACAAAATTATTTTGAAATTAATAAAATTGATTCGGCAAGTAAATACATAAATCTAAGTTATGAAAAAGCAATTCAAAATAGTTACGACCCTTTAATTAGAGACAACTTATTTATGCTTTCCAAAATTGAAGAGAAAAAAGGCAATATTTCTAAGTCATTTGAATATTTTAAAAGTGCTTCGGCGTTAAAAGATAGCACTTTTAATAAAGAAAAAATTCAAAAGTTCATAAGTTTACAGATTAAAAATCACACGGAACAACAAACTAAAGAAAATTTGATACTTCGTAAAAACAACGAAATTCAAAAATTGACAATAATGGAGCACAAATATATTGGAGGTGCGCTCGTTATAAGTGGTGTTTTTGTACTTATAATTTTGGTTTTAATTTCCAGAAGTAGAATTTCGTTCAAAAAGTTAAATAAAAAGTTAGTAGAATCAGAGAAAAACTTACTGGAACTAAATGCAAACAAAGATACATTCTTTTCAATTATTTCTCACGATTTGAAAGGTCCTTTCAGTGGTATTTTAGGAATATCTGAAATGTTGGATGAGGATTTTGACGATTTACCAAAGGAAGAAATTAAAGAATTGATTAAAATTATCAAAAATTCATCCTCAAATGTTTATGAGCTTTTGGACGGATTGCTTCAATGGGCACAAACTCAAACAGGAAGAATGGAATATAATTTTGAGAATATTGATGTTCATCAAAATATCACTAAAATTATTGATATTTTAAGTACAACAGCAACAAATAAAAATATTTCCCTAAAAAACAATGTTAATGAAAATACACTCGTTTATGCCGATTCGAAAGCAAGCAGCACAGTAATTCGTAATTTAGTTTCAAATGCAATTAAGTTTACAGAATCTGGTGGAAAAGTTGAAATTGATGCTAAAATAACAAATGATGAGGTTGTTATTTCAATTTCTGATACAGGAATTGGTATGAGCCAAGAAAGTATTTCAAAATTATTTAGAATTGAAACTCACAAAACTACAGTTGGAACAAACAACGAAATTGGCACTGGACTTGGATTAATTCTCTGCAAAGAACTTATTGAAAAGCATGGTGGAAAAATTTGGATTGAAAGTGAAATTGGAAAAGGAAGCAGATTTAACTTCTCTCTTCCAAATAAAAAGTAATTTGATAAAAACCAAAAATCCTCTCAAATTGAGAGGATTTTTTTTATGCTGTTCAAATTTGGCAAATTATTTGTTCATATTTTTATGGATTAAAATATCCTCAAAAACATCAAGTTGATACCCCGATTCGATAGAAGACTCAACCAAATATTCATAAATATGAAAATAAAGCGAAAGCATTTCTTTTAAGTCAGCGTTATCAGTTTTGTAAATTCGGTTAATCATAAAAATATTTAATATCCACTTTGCAAATTCTTCAAATCTTTCTTTATTGAAATAACGAATTTGTTGATGAATATTTACTTCCAAATATCTATGAACATAATTATCTTCAAACAATTTACGGATAAATTCTTTTTTTGCAGTTCGCAAATACTCGTTTATTTCCTTTTTCTTGCTAAAATTGACTTTTTGTTGGTTTAATCCAAAAGAAGCTGTGTTGTAATCTTCCAATAATACTTCAATTAACGAAATTGCTTTTACAACTTCTTCGTGTCCTTTTCCAGTTCGGTAAATTGGATTTGCGAACGCTTTGACCAAAATTTTACTTATTAATTGCCTTCCATCATTTTTGTTTACAATTTGTTCTTCAATTTCATTTAGGAAAAGCCAAGCAAATAATATTTTGGAATTCTCTAAATAATCCGAATCTTCACTCAAAATAAAATATTTTGAAAGATTAACATTCCGTTTTTTTTCTTCCGAAATTTCTGATTTGATGAATAAATTTAATTCCTTAACAGCATCAAATTTAGCTAAAACGCTCTTCTCGATTTTTAGAAAATCAAATTCAATTTCTGTGTGTTTTGCAATTTCGTTTACAAAAAGTTCAAGTTTTGGAATAAACGACTTAAACTCGACTTCCAACTTCCCTTTTTTCAACGGTTTTAAGATTAGTTTATCAATAAAATTTTCAATTTCTACTTCTTCAAACAATTTTTCGAATGAATCATAAATTGGAGCCAGTCTTTTATCATCTAAAACTTCATTTACTGAATAAACACCTTTTCCATTTAATTCCAAATACAAATTATAAATTTCACCGTTTTTATCTTCCAATTCTCTAATATTTGTAAAAACGCGTCTTTCAAATCCATTTAGCTCAAAATAAAAACCATTTTGCCATAAATCCGAGCCTTTGTACAAATATTCCAAATTAGCTGATAAATCTTTGAATATGTAAAAATAATTGAGATTTCCGTTAATATTCAAAGCTTCTGTAACATTTAACTCTTTAATAAATTTATTGTCATCGTTAATTTTAACAAGTTTTGGAGTTGATTTCTGAAAATTTCCATAAACTTTATCATATTTATTGTTATATAAAACCAACGATTTTTCATCGCCATCCATATTTGAAAATACAAAAACATTATCGTTCAAATTTCCATTTAAGTCATAAAAATCATAAAACCAGAAATTTTCGACTTCCGAAAAAAGATGACGTTTACGTAAAATTGGGAATATTTCCTTTTCGTGCCTTTCAACAAGCCAATTTTTTGGTTCCTCATTATAATAAGCTCGCTTATATTCCATTCCATATTTTTCAGTAAAACCTTCAATTTGTCCGTGAGCAAACATTGGAAGACCTGGCAAAGTAATCATCAAAGTTAAAACGCCAAAGTACTTATCGTCAGTTCCAAACTGCTGAATAGCGGTTTCCTCATCAGGATTGCTCATAAAATTGACATATCTTTTCAATATTTCTGGTTCAAATTCGAGAGTATTGTAAATTAATTCGCGATATTTTGAATTTTCTTCTTTCATCATCATGTGCATAAAAGCCGAGTTATAAACGCGGTGCATTCCAAGCGTTCGAACAAAATAGCCTTCCATTAACCAAAAAGCTTCGGCAAGTAAAAGAGTTTGAGGCATATCGTGATTTATTCTATCAACAACTTCTCGCCAAAATTCTACAGGAAAAAACGAATCAAATTCCTCACGAGTCATTGCATGGTCGGCTCTTGAAGGAATATCGCCACCCATTCCAGGTTGCGGATACCACAAACGCGAAAAATGCTTTTTAGCAAGAGTCATTGCAGCATCAAAACGGATAATTGAAAACTTTCTTGCAACAGCAAAAATCTTTTGGATAACTGCTTCGCGGACTTCTTGTTTAAGCATATCAAGTTGAGCCGTGTCGTTCCAAGGCATATTTGTTCCATCATTACCATGATAAATATAACGAACATCGTTATATCGTTTATCAATGCGACGAAAAACAACCGCAGCATCGCGCTTTTCCCAATATCCATCCTCAATTTTGATTTCAATATTTGGGTCTTCCGATAAATCTTCGCCATTAAATGAATAATTAAACGGCGGTTCTGAAACTTGTACAAAATACTCTGGATGATTTCGCACCCAATCTGAATGAATGCCTGTATGATTTGGAACCATATCGCTTGCTAAACGAATTCCAAACGATTTAGCTCGCTCGTTAAAATTATTATAAGCTTCTTCGCCACCAATATCCCAAGCAATTTGATAATCGCATAACGAATAAGCAGAAGCAACCGCATCAATATTGCCCATTATGTGCTTAATTTTTTTGGAAGCGGAACTTCTTTCCCACAAACCAATTAACCAAAGTCCGTTAATATTTCGTCTTGAAAGCTCTTCCAACTCATCATTTGGAATTTGTGACAAACTTTTAATTTCGCATTTATATTTTTTGGAAAGCTGGTCAAGCCACACGTAAACATTTTTTGCCATTAAAACAACGTTTGGCATCCAATGAATATCCGAAGTAAATTGTTCTGTTTCCTCGTATGAAGTGTTGACATTTTGGGCATAATTAAAAAGAGATTTTCCCAAAGTAAAGCCATCGGTGGAATCATATTCACCCTTATATTTGGGAACAATTGTTGGAGCCGAACCGCCACCACCGCCAAAACTGAATGTTATTTCCTCTTTCAACAGATCTTTATTTGAAAGAATTCTGTTCATAAATTTATCGCGTAAAATTACATCCCACTTTGTAAGAATAAAATCTAATTGTTCTTCCAAACTCATTGGATTGCTCAAAATTGGCTTGAATAGATATGAAAATAAATCCATTTTTTCGCTTCCAATTGGTGGTTCGTTTTGGAAAAATGTCTTTAAAACATCAATAGATTGCTGAAATAATTCCTTGTTTGTAAAATAACTTATGTCAAAAAGCTCTTTTAGCTTTTCGTTAGCTGGATTTATATTTGCAAAATTGAGAAGAAACATTTCTTCAAGAGTTATTTCTTTATTCGATTTTTCACCAGTGAACGAGCGTAAATAATCATAAATTGTCGATTTTCCCTTAAAAACATCAATTGGAGGAAATAATTCTAAAAACTCAAACTGCAATTTTCTAAATTCATCTTCGCCAATTGTTTTTTCAATATGTTCAATTGCACGGCTAAATACCTTTGGACTAAGTTCATCCTCGTATTTACGTATAACATAGTGGAATATTTCGTCAATTAAACCGGCGGCATTAACTTCGCTAACTTTAATTTTTTGGTTATCTTGTCGTAACTTGTTAAAGTTGTTCACAAATTTTCTAACTTGCCCAATATTAGCAAAAATTACATTACCCGAAATTGAGAAAAGTTCGTCACTAACCTCATATTTTTTTCGCAAATTAGCTGCAATATGAAATTCAAATGTTGGTGCATTCTTAAAATTTCGATTTGAATCAGTATCAATTTTAACAAACATAAATTACTCTTTAATTTTAATTTTTTACTAAATAACTTAGTTAAATTTAGAAATAATATCTTCTTTAAACTAAACTTCAACTAAATATTTTTCAAACGGTTTGCGATATTCTGGAGTTAACCGAAATGGCTTTCCCGTACTTCCAGTTATAAATAAGCCTTTTTGATTTCCCGTGGCTGCAAGAATTCCGTCATTTTTATAAAAACGGAACTCAACAATTGCAGAAGCCTCGTTCAATTTTGAAATCCAAACTTCGGCAGTGATTTTGTCGCCAAAAAATATTGGCTGTTTATAGGTGATGTTTGTGTTTACAAGAATTGGAAAAATATCGTTTTTTGTAAGCTCTGTAACCGGCAAACCCATTGCTTCAAGTAGCTTAATTCTGCCTATTTCCATCCATTCTATATAAATGATATTACTCAAATGTCCAACAATATCAATTTGAAAAGTATATACTTCCAATGGAAAATTTAGTTTTTTCATTTTAACTCATAATTTTTAATTAGTTGGGTATTCAGAAAGCAGTCCGTGAAAGGACTGCCTTTAGAATATTTTTCACAATTTATTGATTATTACTCGAATATCGTTTAATTTTTTGAGTTGTTGTTTTTTCAAACTCAGTTTCTCTAATCACAAAATTAACAATACGCTTAAACGATGGCAACTGCTGGTTTACTTTATCAATTTCTTCGCCTAAAACTTTACGCATAAGCGATTCGTTAATTGTCAATTTTTCCCTTTCGGATAGTTCAATAAAAGCTTCTGCATCGGGGACGATTTTGGCAGCAATTATTTCGTCTTGTTTTTCATCAGCTTTTCCATAAACAATTGATTCCAAAATAAAAGGATTTCTGTTCAAAATATCTTCAATTTCTTCTGGGAACACATTTTTACCAGATTTTGAAATAATTACATTTTTCTTTCTTCCAGCAATTATTAAAAATCCATCTTTATCAAAATAACCCAAATCGCCAGTTTTGAACCAACCATCTTTAAATGTTTCCTTTGTGGCTTCTGGATTTTTGTAATATCCAAGCATTACGCTCGTACTTTTAGCTAAAATTTCGCCAACTCCATTTTCATCGGGATTATCAATTATAATTTGAGTATTTGGCATTGGCAAGCCTGCAGCGTGGTCTTTAAAATTATCAAGTTGGTTTAAAGCCAAAATTGGAGAAGTTTCTGTTAATCCATATCCTTGCAAAAAGTTAAAACCCAAACCTCGTAATCCAATTGCAACTTGTGGATCTGGAGCAGCGCCACCAGCAATAAAAATACGAATGCTACCGCCAAACTTTTGATGCAATTCCGAAAAGAGTTTTCGTTTTACATCTTTAAATCCAAATTTTTCGGCAAAATTAGATAACCCAACTAATTTGGGGACTAAAATGGATTTTAATTTTTCATCCGAAATAGATTTTGTTATTTTTTTATACATTTTATCAAATAAAAGTGGAACGGCAAGTAACATTGTGGCACTCACTTTTTGCAAATCGTCAACAACAGTTCTTAAACTGCGAGCATAATGGACTGAAGCGCCAGAAAAAATAGGCGTTAACATTCCACAAGTACATTCGTATGAGTGATGCATTGGCAGAACGGATAAAAATCTATCTTCGGGATACATAGGCAACATACTTGTCATTGCAACAATATTTGACGAAATATTTCCTTGACTTAGCATAACCCCTTTTGCTCTTCCAAGCGAACCAGAAGTGAAAATTATTTCGGCAAGTTCATCTTTATCAATCTTAGGTAAATCATTAATTTTGGTTTCAATTGCATCATCAATTAAACTTTTCATATTTAAAAATTGAGCTTCCAATTTACCTTCATCCATACAAATAAAATGCTCAACTTTTTTAAGCGATAAGTTGCTTTGGTCAAAAATATCGGAATAATTGCTCGAAAAAATTATTGCAACCGAATCAGATTCGTGAATAATATTAAATATTTCATTTTGGGTCAAATTTCTGTCAATTGGAACGCAAACATAGTTAAACGTCATACAAGTAAGATACGAAATTGCCCATTGAACTCTATTTTCGCCAATTATTGCAATATGCGAACGTTCTTTTAGTCCAAGTTTTTTTAGAGCCGAGCCAAATTTTAGTACGTTTTTTAATAATTCGTTGAAAGTAACTTTGCTAATTGGAGTATCTGTTAAATCTTCCATAGCTAATTTGTCTTGATAAACTGATGCCGAGTTAAGTAGTAATTCTTGAATTGTTTTAATTTGTGGAACTTCAAATAATTTTGTACTTTTTTTCATATTTCCTCCGTATTTGAAAACAGAAAATCTTTTTTAATTGCAATTTAACTAATCTAATTTTGTTTAATAATGGAATTTAAGCTATTTATCCACTATTTGAAAATTTAAGTCATCTATATTTATAATTGTAGGCTAAATGAAATAACTGGAATTTTGTATTGCGAATTATAACTCAAGCCCAACGATTTTCTTCTTTCTTTATCCAAACCATACTTAAAATAAACCTCATTTCTTTCGGATTCAATAACCCAATTTCCATAAGCCCAATCAAATGCAAAGCCCACCATATTTAGCACCAATCCAGCAGAAAACATAATTGCATTGTTTTTGGTTCTGTTTTGCTCACTTTCCGAATTAAGAGTTGTTCCAAAATTAAGTGAATTTGTTAATTGATATTGGTCAAACATTGCGTAGCCCATAAGTGCATAGCCCACAACTCTTGTTCCTGCAATAGCCCAACCTAATTCTGGTTTGTTGGCATAAAAGTGAATATATCCTGGCAAAATGCTTGCAACTGCAATCTTTTTCCAATCAATTTCTCTTTGTATTTTTAGGAATTCGTCATAAGCCATTCCTTCTGGAATTTGGACAATTTCTTTAACAGCATTGTATTTTTCGGATGAAGTTGAAACTTGTGAGTGAATTGCGGAATTAAAAACGACAAGTGATGCGATGATTAAAATCAGTTTTTTCATTTTTTATCAATTATAAGTATTACATAAAAATTTATTTTAATTAACACAAAATATGCATAAAAAAAGCATTAATGCTTATTTGATTAACTCGCCTTTGAATTTATTTTCTGTTTATAATGGAAAAATCCATTTGTGACAAAACACCAAATTACTTACAATAACGCCAGACAGCTTCTTTTTTGTAAACCACCACTATAAAACCACTAACTAGTATCGGATTTCCATTTTTCCACGTCAGATAACCATTTTTCCGTGTAGGATAATCACTTTTCTCTGCCAGATAACCATTTTTCCATGTCGGATAATCGTTTTTCCATGCTAGACAATCACTTTTCCCCGACGGATAACCATTTTTCCATGCCAGTTAATAATTTATCCTTGTTAGTTTATTATATTGCTCACCAACTCTTTTACCAAATTCATTTTTTTTTGTAACTTCAACCCGAAATGGCTCTATCAACTGAACAAAAGGAGTTGAAGAACCCAAATTTTGGGATGTCACTACTTAAGCAAAATCATTTTCTTACTTTCAGAATAATAATCACTTTGCAACATATATAAATAAATTCCAGATGATAAATTGTTAGCATCAAAAATAACTTCGTAATTTCCAGCATTTTGTTTTTCATTAACCAATGTTGCTACTTCTCTTCCAAGAATGTCAAAAACTACAAGCTTCACATTTGACATTTCACTTTTCACATCATTTGGAATTGAATATCTAATCACCGTGCTTGGATTAAATGGATTTGGGTAATTTTGCTCAAGTATAAATTCATTTGGTAATTGATCTGTACTTCCATTTCCCTCTAAATCTGTTAGAGCACTTTTGATATCAAAACCGACTAAACTAACATAATCACTTACGTAGACGATGGTATCATTATGTAACCATTGTAAACTCGTTTTTAGTTGATATTCTGAATTTGGAATCTTAATAACCTTGTTGGAATCAACTTGATAGACATAAACATGTGTAATCGGATTAGTATAATCATAACCCAAAAAAGCAATTTTACTCCAATCTTCACACCATTTTAGCTCATTTATTTCAACCCAACCACCAGCAGGTATTTCAAAATCTAGAATATTCGTTTTGCTCTTATTATCAAAAACATAAAATTTATTTTCAATTGTATAGGCTAATAAGTCGTATTTAATGTTATAATTTAAGTTCAGAATTATATCTTCTTCATTGTGCGAAAGAAGAGTGTCAATGGTTTTTGTATAAAAATTATATTCGGAAATTTCATTTGTGTATGATAAATAGACAAACGAACTATCTCCACTCCAAGAATAAGGCCACATATAACCATACATACTTACTTCGTCAATTGGAATTATCCATGAAGAATCCTCGATTACAAAAACACTTCCCAGAAAAACCTTTTTGTCATCTGGTGATAGTGTAAACCGTGGTTTATAAAAACCATTTGTTTTAGTTAATAAAGAACCTGTGTCAAATAGAAGCTTTTTACTTCCAGTATCAAAATCACGAAGATAATAGGCATTGCTAGTATCAGAAACATGCAAATTAATGGATTTATGCGAGTTATGAAAAAAGACTGGAAGACCCTCAAAATCTGTTTCAATAGCGGAATTATTTATAAATTCATATTTACCGACTCGACCATTTGTCCAAGGAGCGATATAAATTTCGTTACTAAAATAATCTACTGTTACATCCGCTTCAAATCCAACGGTTGTGATATTGAACTGTTGCGAGAAAACATTGCTACTAAAAAGTGCAACAATGAGGAAAATAAAGTGCTTTTTCATAGAAAAACCTCTTTAATAATAGATTTATTAATTGCTTTATAAACATCTCAATTGCGAAAATAATATGTGAAGTAATTTAAAAACCATCAAAACCTCAATAGTTGTGTGCAAATTAAATAACAAAAGTTTAAATGGCAAAATTTATTTATATGTTAAATCAACATTTGCCGCAAACGCAATGGTTGGAAAGTTAGTTTTTGTTTTGGAATCTATTTGTGAGTTTCAGTATTTGGATTAAATAGCCTTCTTAAATCCATAAATTGCGCCCAATATTATTCCAACAGCTAGTGGAATATTTCTAATTATTAAATCTTTTACATCATCAATTTTATTGCCAAAACTATCTAAACTAGTATTAAATATTGCACTTATGTTTATTCCGTAAAAATTAAAACTTCCATTAATGATAAAAAAGAACGCTAATAGTGCAAAAATGCCAACCAAAAGCAAAAATTTAGAAATTTTGATACCTAAATACGTTACTATAAAACTTAAAACAAAACCAGTTAATGATGTGATTAAAATAAATAATATCTTTTCGAATGACATAATTTTAACTCCATTTTAGCTATTCAAAAATCAAATATAACTGATTTTAATTAAAATATTAAATAATTTAATTTATCACTCAATGGCTCGGAAATTCTATTTTCCGTTAGAAAAATTTTCGTAAGCATTTATAATATCTTTTACAAGTCTGTGTCTAACAATATCGCCTTTGTTAAAATAGATAAAATCAACACCATCAATATCTTTAAGAATTTCTTTAACTTGCACCAAACCGCTTTCGCTATTTTTAGGCAAATCGATTTGTGTTATATCGCCAGTTATTATTGCTTTCGAATTTGGTCCTAAGCGAGTTAAAAACATTTTCATTTGCATTGGAGTTGCATTTTGGGCTTCGTCAAGAATTACATAAGCATTATTTAAAGTTCTTCCACGCATAAATGCAAGCGGAACAATTTCTACAATTCCCTTTTCCATATAATTATGCATTTGTTCGTTTGGCAACATATCTTGAAGTGCGTCATAAAGTGGACGTAAATAGGGGTCAATTTTTTCTCTAAAATCGCCTGGTAAAAATCCGAGACTTTCGCCAGCTTCAACGGCAGGACGTGCGAGGACAATTCTCTGAACAATTCCCTTTTTTAAGGCTGCAAGTGCAAAAGCAACAGCTAAATATGTTTTTCCAGTTCCAGCTGGTCCAATTGCAAAACAAATATCGTTTTTTGAAACACTTTCAAAATACTCCACTTGAGTTGGAGTTTTTGCTTTAATCACATCTTTTTTAGAATATAAAACTATATTTTTGAAATCGTTATCAGCAATAATTTCTTGTCCAGCAACTGTTAAATCAATAATAGTTAAAACGTCTTTTTGAGATAATTTACCAGTAGTATTAAGTACGTAAATCATTTCTTTAAGAATTTTCTCAATATTCATTACTTCGTTGGATTCACCTTTAATAACTGCTTTGTCGCCTCTAATAAACAACTTTGCAGTAAATTTTTCCTCAATTGGTTTTAAGTTTAAGTCATTAAATCCGAGTAATTCAAGAATATTTACATTTTCAATATTTATTTGCTTTTCTACTTGCGTAAGAACCTCCATAATTAAAAAAAGGATGTTCAAAAATAATTTGAACATCCTTAAAATTTGAAACTTGTAACACTAACTTAAAAATTAGTTTTGTGTTGGTGGAGCTGGTTTATAGTTAGCTTTAGCTTTATCGTATTTAGCTTTTTCTTCTTCACTTAAGTTAGGAATTTTGAAATCTTGTTTAGGATAAATTAAATCTGGATTTTTAATTTGGTCTCTGTTTGCGTTATAAATAACTGGCCAAGCAAAACCGTTTCCATAAAATTCACTTTTTTTAGCAATTTTCCATAAATAGTCGCCTTTTTTAACTGTATAAACTACTTCTTGGCTAACTTCTTCAACTTTCCAAGCACTCAAAGAGCGTTGTAATTGACCAAAAACTTCGTCGTTAAATTCTGGTAAAGCGCTTATTTTATCTTTTTGAAGGTTTTCTAATGCTAAAAGTGCATCTTCATAACTACCTTCTTGTCTTTGAATTTTACCTTTTAATGCAGCAAGGTCGCTTCTATAACGAGCAATTGAAGCATCTGTAGCACCAACTAGAACATATAATTCACGTTGGCTATCTTCAACTGATTCAAGTGAAGCTTGTTTTTGTTTTAAAGCTTCTATTTGACTTTTTAATTCATTTACATCTTTAGTTAGTTCAACTCGTCTTTGAATTAGTGAATTCATTTCAAGTTGATATTCTTCTTGGGTCATTTCTTTTTCTTCTTGAGCAAAAGTACTTACTGATAAAAGAAGTAATAAACTCAAGATACTTGCAATTAACTTATAACTTTTCATTTACATCTCCTTTTAATTATTTCATTTTAGCTAAGTTAGCTTCAACTTCAGCTTTTTCTTTGGCAATTTTTTCTAATTTAGCGTTGTGTTCTGCAATTTCTCTTTCAAGTTTAGTTTTTTCACTTTTTAGTGAATTAACTTCTTTTTCAAGAGCTTTAACTTCTGTTCTTATTGCATTAAGGTTCGCCATCTCTTCTTCACTTACTCCACTACAGCCAACAAAACTTACCATACTTGTAAGTAGTATTAAAGCAATCGCAGAAGTAAACATTTTTCTTGTTTTTAGCATTGGATTCCTCCGTGTTAATTGATTAGTTATTTAATTTATTTTACTTTTTAATATACAAAATTTTCTAAACAATCTAAATAATTTGCTTTTCAACAAAACTCATATAATCATTGTCTGCAATTATTATGTGGTCATATACTTCAATATCCAAAAGTTTACCTGCATCGACTAATTTTCTGGTTGTTCTAATATCGTCATTACTCGGCTCACAATTTCCGCTAGGGTGATTGTGAATTAAAATGATATTTGCCGAATTATTTTCAATTGCTACTTTAAACACTTCGCGTGGATGAACAATACTACTTGTTAAATTTCCAGTGGAAATGACATTGTATCGTATTATTTTGTTAGCGGCATTCATTGAAACAACTATAAATTTTTCTTTAAGTTCATCTCGCAAAATTGGAATAAATATTTTTGCAACTTCAGCTGGCGTTGTAATTGATTTATCGAATAACCATTTACTTTGCGATTCAACTCTTCGGCTAATTTCAAATGCAGCAACTAAAGTTACTGCTTTATCTTTTCCAATTCCCAAATTATTTTGGAGCGATTCGGCAGATTGCAATGCAAGTTGGGCTAAATTTCTATATTTATTCACCAAATTTTGAGCCATTTCAACCACCGAAACACCTTTTGTCCCAGTTCTTAGCAAGATTGCCAATAATTCAGCGTCGGTTATATTTTGCTGTCCACGTAAAAGCAGTTTTTCTCTTGGTCTGTCATCTAAAGGAATGTCTTTAACTTTCATATGCCCTCCTATTTATTTAGTTACTATTTTATTTTTTTGTTGAAAGGCTTTTTGCAATCTCAAAATATTTATTTGCTTCGGGAACTTCTTTATTTTTCAAATACCAATTCCCAAGCATATATAAAATTTCGGATGAAGATTCTGATTCATCAATTGCATCTTTAAGATTTTGCTTCACTTTGTTAATTTCGTCAAGTAAAATTAGAATTTTAATCTGCAAATGTCGCCATTCAATAACTGATGGATTTAATTTTAATGCTTTATTGATTGATTCATTTGCATGATAGAACATCTCTTTTTGGAAATATATTTCAGCTTCAATTTTATGCGATTCGGCATAATTTGGTGAAAGTTCAATCGATTTTTTTATTGAAGTAAGTGCATCGTCGTAAAGCGTATTTTTAAAATATATTTTAGCAAGATAAAAAAGTGAACTTGGCACCAATTCGGACGAGTTATATTCATTCAAAAATAAAACAAATTGTTGCTGCGAGTCATAATATTCACCTCTATGATAACTAACCAATCCTCTTAGGAAGAACAAATTTTCATCCTTAATGGAAGAAAATTTATTAATAAATAATTCAGCCTCGTCAAAAAGTGAATTACGAACAAGAAAATAACCTACTAATTTAATTATTTCGGTATCGTCATTATTTTTATCGAGGTACTTATTAAACAAATCGATAGCAGCGTTTGTTTTCCCAGCTTTGTCGTATAAGTCGGCTAATTTAATAGTGGCATTTCTTTCAGCTTCATCAAACTGGAGCAATTTATTATAAATTTGAATTGCCGCTAATTGGTTATTATTAGCAATATAACCAGAAGCTTTTTTAAATTGTGCTTCAATATTTAAAGATTCTATTATTCCCATTCTATAGTTGCCGGTGGTTTTGAACTAACGTCGTAAACAACTCGGTTAATTCCTTGAACATTTCTAATTATTTTATTTGAAGCAGATTCGAGAACTTCGGGCTTAAATTTGTACCAATCAGCTGTCATTCCATCCACCGAAGTTACTGCACGAAGCGCTAAAACATTTTCGTAAGTTCTTGCATCACCCATTACGCCAACAGTTTGTATTGGAAGAAGAACTGCAAAAGCTTGCCAAATTTCATCATAAATTCCAAAATTATGAAGCTCGTCAATAAAAATTTGATCAGCTTCACGCAAAATATCTAATTTTTCTTGCGTAATATCGCCAATTATTCTAACAGCCAAACCAGGTCCTGGAAATGGATGCCGGCGAATGAACTCAACTGGCAATCCAAGCTCTTTTCCAATTGCTCTAACTTCATCTTTGAATAATTCCCTAAATGGTTCAATTAGTTTTAGATTCATTTTTTCGGGTAAACCGCCAACATTATGATGTGTTTTTATTGTAACTGATTGTCCTTTAACTGGAACTGATTCAATAACATCGGGATAAAGAGTTCCTTGAACTAAATATTTTACAACGCCTAATTTTTTACTTTCCTCTTCAAATACATCTATAAAAGTAGAGCCTATTATTTTACGTTTTTTTTCTGGGTCGGAAACTCCAGCCAAACGAGAAATAAATATTTCGGAAGCATCAATTGATATTAGATTAAGATTATAGCTTTCTTCAAACATTTTAACAATATTGGCACTTTCGTCCTTTCGCATCATTCCAGAATCGATATGAATACAAATTAGATTATCACCAATTGCTTTGTGCATAAGAATTGCAGCAACGGAAGAATCAACTCCACCACTTAACGCACAAATTACTTTTTCATTTCCAACTTGTTTTTGTATTAAATCAATGGAAGTTTTAATAAAATTTGAAGGTGTCCAAGTAGCAGTAATTTTGCAAATATTAAACAAAAAGTTATTAATAATTGCCTTTCCATCTTCAGTGTGAGCAACTTCGGGATGAAATTGAAGTCCATAAATTTTTAATTTTTCGTTGGAAAGCACACAAATTGGAGTATTTTCGGTTGTTGCATCAACTGAAAAACCGTCTGGAATTTTTGTAATTAAATCGCCATGGCTCATCCAAACTACTGAATTATTGTTAATTCCATCAATAATTGAGGAATATTTTTGAATACTAATTTTAGCTTTTCCATATTCGCGGTCATCGGCTGGTTCAACTTTTCCATTAAAGTTTTTTGCAATAAGTTGTAAACCATAGCAAACACCAAGAACTGGAATTCCAAGACTAAAAATTTCACTATTTATTTGAGGCGAATCGTTATCGTAAACGCTCATTGGTCCGCCAGAAAGAATAATTCCAACTGGATTTAACTGTTTAATTTCATCTAAAGCAAAAGTATGTGGGTGAATTTCGGAATAAACATTAGCTTCACGAATACGGCGAGCAATAAGTTGCGTGTATTGTGAGCCATAATCTAAAATTAGGACTACTTGTTTATCTATCATTTTAATCTTTTTTAATTAATAAAAAAAAGCAGATGGTTATTCACCAATCTGCTTTTGATAATCTTCTATAGAAAGAAGTGCATCAAGTTCTGATAAATCAGAGCACTCAATTTTAATAATCCATCCATCACCATAAGGGTCAGAATTGATAAGTTCAGGTTCGTCTTCTAAAGCACCATTTATTTCAATAACTTTGCCAGAAATTGGAGCGTATAAGTCACTTACTGTTTTAACTGCTTCAATTGAACCAAATATTTTTCCAGCAACCAATGAATCCGTGTCGGAATCAACATCAACAAAAACTATGTCGCCAAGTTCACTTTGAGCAAAATGGCTAATTCCAATTGTTGCAACATTACCTTTTACTGTAACCCACTCGTGGTCAGTTGAAAATTTTGTTCCTTGTGGAATGTTCATAATAACCTCTAAATTTAATTTTCTAATAATTTTTCTATCGAATTTGTATCGTAATCTCCATTTAGGAAATATTTATTATTCAATATTTTTTGATGAAAAGGAATGGTCGTTTTTATTCCTTCAATCGTAAATTCGTCAAAAGCTCTTTTTGCTCTTCTAATTGCATGTTCTCTATCAACACCCCAAACAATTAGCTTTGCAATTAACGAATCGTAATAAGGTGGAATGACGTAATCGGTGTAAATATGAGAATCAATTCTAACACCAAAACCACCTGGAAAATGAAGATATTCAATTCTTCCTGGTGAAGGTCTAAAGTTGTTATCAGGGTCTTCAGCATTAATTCTAAATTCGAAACTATGTCCATTTAATTTTTTAGGTAAATCTTGAACTTTCTCACCAGCTGCAACATAAATTTGTTGTTTAATTAAATCAACATTATTTACCATTTCAGAAATAGGATGTTCAACCTGAATTCTTGTGTTCATTTCAATAAAATAGAATTTTTGGTCCTTATCAACTAAAAATTCAATTGTACCAGCACCTTCGTAATTTACCGATTTTGCACCAAGAATTGCTGCTTCCGACATTTGCTGTCTAACTTCTTCAGAAATAACTGGTGATGGTGATTCTTCAATAAGTTTTTGGTGACGTCTTTGGATTGAGCAATCTCTATCGCCATAAGAATAAACATTTCCAAATTGATCGCCCATTAATTGAATTTCTACGTGGCGTGGTGATTCGATAAATTTTTCGAGATAAAGTTCGGCATTATCAAATCCAGATTTTGCTTCGTTACTTGCTGTTAGAAAAGCGTTTTCAACTTCATCTTCTTTCCAAACAATTCGCATTCCCTTTCCACCACCGCCTGCTGAAGCTTTTAAAATAACTGGATAACCAATTTCATTTGCTACTTTTTTTGCTTCTTCAATTGATACAACTGGTCCATCACTTCCTGGAACAACAGGAACGCCACAATTTTTCATGGTGGTTTTTGCAAATGCTTTGTCGCCCATTTTTCGTATCATATCGGGCGATGGTCCAATAAATTTTATGTTCATATCTTCGCATATTTGCGAAAAATTAGCATTCTCAGCTAAAAATCCATATCCTGGATGAATAGCATCAGCACCTGTAACTTCTGCTGCTGACATAATGCTTGGAATATTTAAATAGCTATCTTTTCCACTTGCAGGTCCAATACAAACTGCTTCATCAGCAAAAACAACATGAGCCGATTCTTTATCAGCAACTGAATAAACCGCTACTGTTGAAATACCAAGTTCTTTACAAGTACGAATTACTCTAAGAGCAATTTCGCCTCTGTTAGCAATTAGAATTTTCTTAAACAAATCTCATCCTTCCTTATGAATTATCAATTTTTTTCAATTAAGAAAAGAGGTTGATTATATTCTACTGCAGTAGCATTTTCGACTAATATTTTAACAATTTTACCGTTTGTATCGCTTTCAATCTCGTTCATTAACTTCATTGCTTCAACAATACACAAAACTTTACCAACCGAAACCGAATCGCCAACTTGTACGTAAGCATCAGAATCTGGTGAAGGTGAACGATAAAAAGTTCCAACAATTGGAGATAATACTTCGTGAAGTTTTGGATTTTTTGCTGGTTCTACATGTTTTGTTTCATTATTAGGTGAAGAATTAGGAATTTGCGTTGTAATTACATTTTCGTGATATGGTTGTGAAACTACTGTATTTACAATTTGATTTTTACCACTTTTTGAAATCTTAATTTTAAGATCTCCTTCTTGAACTGCGAAATCTGTAATTTCACTCTGTTCAACAATTTGTACTAGTTTTTTAATTAAGTTATAATCCATGATTCTCTTATAATTAGTTTTTAACTCGTTCTACGTATTTACCTTCGCGGGTATCTACTTTAAGTATATCGCCAACATTAACAAATATTGGAACATTTATCTCAGCACCCGTTTCAAGAGTTGCTGGTTTCATAACATTTGTAGCGGTATCGCCTTTAAAACCAGGCTCTGTTTCAATAACAGCAAGTTGCACAAAAATTGGAGTTTCTGCAATAACAATTGCGTCTTGGTCATCGTGCAATAATTCAACTTCTTCGCTTTCTTTTAGAAATTTATCTTGCTCACCAAAATATGATTTATCCACATTTAATTGCTCGTAAGTTTCACTATCCATTAAAACTAACGAATCACCTTCTCTATAAAGAAATTGATATTTCTTTCGCTCAACTCTTACTATTTCAATAGGTTCGCCAGAACGAAAAGTGTTATCAAGCACTCTACCTGTTATCAAGTTTTTGAGTTTTGTTCTAACAAATGCACCACCTTTACCAGGTTTTACATGTTGAAATTCTATTATTGTATATAGACCATTTTTGAACTTCATAATTAGTCCATTTTTGAAATCTGATGTATCAGCCATTTTTCCTTCAAATTTAGTTAGTAATTACTTTTTAACTTAGTTTTTTAATAATGATAAATATTTGTCAACTTGTTTTGAAGCAGCAGATGCACTATAATCATTTTTTACTTTTTCAAGTACAATTTTTGCTTCACTGTTATTTTTTACTTTAATGTAGTTTATTCCAGCGTTTAATAAATAATCTGGATTAGCAGGAACATAATCGCTAACATTTGCTGCTTTTGAAAAAGATTTTGCTGCTTCTTCAAATTCGCCTTTAACTTCATAACAACCAGCTTTTCCTGCAATTGCCGAGGCAACCATAATATCATCATCGCCAGAATAATCGTCAAACTCTTCAATTGCTTTATCATACTGTCCAGTATAAAAATATGCATTTGCAAGGTAAATTCTTGCAAGTTCACCTTGTTTTGTTCCACCGTATAAATCAACTATTTTTAGCAGACCAATTTCTTTTGTTCCTTCTTTACCATCAATTGCTTGTTGATATAACCCAGAATTATAAACATTAACAATTCGCACTAATTCTGCTGATGCTAATTGATTATTTTCTTGAGAACGACTTGTAAAGAATAAAACAGCGACAATTATTACTGCAATTATTCCCACAGCAGAAAACAATAAAGTTTGATTTTTTTCATAAAATGTTCTTGCTTCAAAAAAAGATGTGACAAGTTTATCTTCTTTAATCTCTTTTTTCGATAATTTTTTCTTTTTAGCTAACACAATTTCTCCTTAACAAAATATTTTAATATAACTTTCAAATGTAATAAAAATTAGATTCCAATTCTAATATGATTTGAATATATCCATGCTTTTCCTTCCAAGAATATTTCAACACGATAAATGCCTGGTTTGCTAATTCTAAACTCGGCATCTACATTTTCAACTTCATCAATCTGTTTTCCGTTTGCAATTAGTTTAATAGTTCCGCTAATATTTGGTAAAATAACGTGTAATCTAATTTTATTGCTAAATTTAACAGTTTCACCCATTTGATAAATTTGTTTGGAATCTTGTGCAAAAAACCGAAAACCTTTTGCATCTCCACGATAATAATTAGATACAAACAATCTTCCACTTTTTAGTATTTCAAGAATTTCAGTTTTATCTTCCAAAAAATCGAGTTCGTTTTTAGTTTTGTGCAAATTTGAATCAGCAAGTAAATGAGTTCTTATTGACTTAAACAAAACTTTGTAAGGAAAAACCTCGACTTCAAAAAATCCTAGTAAATTTAATTTATGAGCATGAGCATCTATTCCACCGATTCCAACAACTTTTCGTGTTAAATTTAGTTCGTCCCATTTTTTAAGAGTTTTTTCGGTTGGAGCAATAATTGATTTTAACGGATGAACAAAGTAATTGTATTTGTTTGTTTCATTAAGTCCTTCCATCCATTCTGACATGTGATTCCAAATTTCAATGCCAGTAAAATCATCTGAATCCCATTCATTCCAAGGATATGGTGGATGTTCACTCATTGATGAACGTTCTTCAAATGGATGTGCTATAAAACCAATTCCACCCTTTTCGTTTACTTTTTTAACGTATTCTTTTGCAGAAATGCGTGTAGAAAATGTTTTTTCAATTCCGAGAGCTAAATAGTGATTAAGATTTTGCTTATCATTTATCTCACTTCCAACAAGAAGAAAAGTATTATCATGCCATCCTTCAAAGCCATCGTTTTTAGCTCTGAGAGTGTTGTGGTCGGTTAAAACAATAAAATCTAAGCCAACATCTTGGGCAATTTTTATAATATCTTCAACTGTGCCAGAACCATCGGAAAAGTTGGAGTGTATATGTATTGCACCTACATATTCAACCATAAATTTAGATTTCGTTTAGTGTTAAATATTGCGTGCTATTTGGTTTAACTAAATCTGAAAGTTTGTTCATTAAAAGGTCAGTTCTTCCATCTCCTGCATCGTCATAATTATCGTATGATTCTGCGTTTGTGAACACATAAATTTCTTGATAAACATTCTTTTTTCCTTTTACAGAATAAACGTTATAGCTTTCTAATCCTTCGGCTTTAACAATGCTTTTAAGTTCTCTAATAACATCTAAAAACTCTTCATTTTTCTCTTCAATTACTTCATATTTAATTGTAAAGATTACTTTTTCCATACTTTTCCTACATTTATGTTTTATATTTTCCTTCAAAAACTATTTTTGCTGGTCCTGTTAATGATATATTTGAAAATTTTTCATTTTCATACTTGAAGTCAACTGTTAAAATTTCTTCACTTTTTGTTACTAATTTTACTGGTGGAATAACTTTTCCATTTAAGTAACTTATAATTGCTGAGGCAACCGAACCAGTTCCGCAAGCAAGAGTTTCTGCTTCAACTCCGCGTTCATAAGTTCTAATATTTATAATTCCATTATTTATAGAAATGAAATTTACATTTGTTCCAAGTGGTTTATAATAATTACTATATCTAATCTCTTTTCCAAATTGTTCAACAGGAAACAAATTAAGCATATTCAAATCATTTCCCTTCTCGTCAATATCAATTACAACCGTGATAAGCGCAGTATCAATAAACGAAACATTAAATTTTTGATTAAGTATTTCAATTTCGTAGTTTAATTTTAGTTTTGTTGGTGTATTCAGATTAAATTTAATTTCATCTTTTTCCAAAACTTCGCCAGAAAATGATTGATTTTGAAACAAAAATTCGGTTTTTGAACTTTTTAATCTTCCACTAAAATTGGCGTATTTTATAATTGAACGTGCACCATTTCCGCAAAGCATTCCATCGCTACCATCGGAATTAAAATACTCCATTTCAAAATCATAATTTACGCAATCAGAAATAGTAAGAACGCCATCGGCACCAATTCCGTATCGTCTATCGCATATCGATTTAATTAACTCCGAATTTAACACCAAATTAGGGTTTTTATCCTTATCAATTAAAACAAAATCGTTTCCAGCACCGGTTATTTTTGTAAATATTATTTCGCTCATCTCAATTTTGAACCATTGCTATTTACTTACTTTTATCAATTATTATTAATATTAGAATAATATTTCAAAACATATCGAAATTTAAGTTAATAGTGCTATTGAATCAATAAAATAAAATACAGATTTAAAAATAATCTGTTTTGTGTTAAATATTAATGTCTTGTCGTTTATAAATCATTATTTTTGTTAAGTTTAATTAGAAAGGATTTCAAATGTTTTTAAATTATTCCGAATTGCCAGGATTTCAAAATCTATTTTTAGATTATATAAATGAATACGAAAATGTAGAAAAGTTTTATCCAAAAAATTTTAGAGAAAGTGAAGATTTTTTCAAAACTTTTACTGAATTGGAAAAATACGACCGTCCGCATCAAAAGGAAATTTCCAAAATTATTAGAAAGCAGTATTCTAATCTCAATTTATCAAAGCAGACTGAATCAAATATTATTTCGCTTGCTTCGCAAAACACTTTTGCTATTGTAACTGGTCAGCAAGTTTCCCTTTTTGGCGGACCGATGTACACAATTTTTAAAACAATTTCGACCATAAAACTGGCAAATTTGTTTAATGAAAAATATAACGATTTTAATTTTGTTCCAATTTTTTGGATGGAAGCTGACGATCACGATTTTGATGAAGTTGCTTCGGCTAATATTTTAGATAAAGACAATTATCTCTATACATTAAATTATTCTGATGGAATTGAAGAAGAAATAAATAGAGGTGCTGTAGGAAATGTTGTTTTTAACTCAAATATAAACAATACTTTTGCTGATTTAGAAGCTTCGATGCGTGATAATGAGTTCAAAAATGAAATTTTGTTGTTATTAAAAGATTGCTATAAAGAAGGCGTTACATTTAAAGAAGCTTTCAAAAAATTGATGTTCCATCTTTTTGACGAACATGGTTTAATTATATTTGACCCACAAGATAGTTCGGTTAAAAATCTTCTAATTCCAATATTTGAAAAAGAGATAAACAATTTTAATATACATACAACCACAAATATTTTAAAAAGTGCCGAGTTGGAAGAGATTTATCACGCACAAATAAAAGTGAAACCAATAAACTTATTTTTTACTGACGAAACTGGTCGCCATTTAATTGAGCCAGTTGAGGATGGATTTAGATTTAAAGGCAAACGCAAAAGATTAAATAAAGAAGAATTGATGAATTTGCTATATTTTGACCCATCTGCGTTTAGTCCAAACGTAATGTTACGCCCAATTTGTCAGGATTATCTTTTACCAACGGCTGTTTATGTTGGCGGACCGAGCGAAATAAGTTATTTTGCTCAAGTTATTCCAAACTATCGTTTTTTTAATGTTGTTTCCCCAATTTTATTTCCGCGTGCTTCGGCTACAATTATTGAAACTCGACAATTGGCAATTATCAATAAATTTAATTTATCTTTATCCGATTTTACTTATGAAGAAAGTAGTTTAATTGAAAAGGTAATTAAACAAATTTCCGAATTTAATTTTGACGATATTTTTACTAATTCTGAAAATGAGATAAAAAACAGCTTAAATTTGTTAAAAAAGCATTTACTAACTGTTGATGATTCACTTTTGCAACCAATTGAAAAATCAATTTTGCGAATTGAACAAACATTAGAAACACTTAAAGAAAAATCAAAAAGTGCTGAAGAAAGAAAACATCAAACTTTAATAAACCAGTTGCAAAAAGTAAGAAATGTGGTTTTTCCTGATAATGCATTGCAGGAAAGAGAGTTAAATTTTATCTATTTTGCAAATAAATACGGAATTGACATAATTAGATGGATTATGAGTGAGATAAAAACCAATAAAATAGAGCATCAAATTCTTGAAGTATAAAGTTAATTATACATTATTAATGCAAAAACCCACGCTTTTTAACGTGGGTTTTTTGTTTGTTTTCTAAATCCAAAAAGAAATGGATTATAATTTCCTAAATAAAATTCTTTAATAGTTAATTCTAAAAATTGGAGAAAATACAAGATAAGATTCCATTCTCCAAGGATAATTTACGTTTGTTAATCCAAAAGAATTACTCATTCTTATATCAAATCCAAAAGTGTTACTAAGCATCAAATTAAGATTAATTCCATAATAGCCATAATTTTCTGGATTATAGCCAAAAAACACATCAACTTTATGCTGAACAATTCCACCATTTTTCATAACTCCAATTGAAGTATTGATAAAATGATTAAAACGCTTTGTAAAATCTTTTTGAGGAATTAAATCAACAATTCCACCATTTTTCATAACTCCAATTGAAGTATTGATAAAATGATTAAAACGCTTTGTAAAATCTTTTTGAGGAATTAAATCAACAATTCCACCATTTGCTGGATTGTATTCATATTCGTTAAAATCGTGAGTTGAAATGCCTGCTTTTAATTCTAATTCGCCAAAATCAGCTAAATTAGCTAATTTAATTGCTCGCAAATCAAAACTATAAAAATTTCTAATTGAATTATACTTTGTTGGCTCAGTAAATTCAAAATCCGAAACTTTGTAATCAGTTAAAGTTACCATTCCTTCAAGTTCAACAAAAAAGTTTTTGCTAAAAACTGAAGCAGAAAGTTTAGTATAAAAGTTCATTCCAGATTGCAATAAAGGAATTTCTGGAACTGTAGTTTGATAAGGAACGCTTGTTTGAATTCCAGTTCCAAATTTAATAGAATAGTTATAATTTCTAGGATCTGGTGGCAATTTTGAGTAATAAGTTAATTGACTTCCAATAAAATATTGTTGTAACGACCAACCAGGAAAGTGAATATTGTCATTTCCCCAATCACCAAAAAACGAAAGAAGATACTTATTTTGGTTATTTGAAGTCGTATTCCAAAACATAATGTTTGAATTTAGGGCATTTAAATAAACATCAAAATTATAACCATGTTTTATGGAAAACTCCTGTTTGGTTAAATCGGTATAAAAATAGGATTGCTCTTGCAAATCGCCATAAAGTTGGTTGCCAATTATTGATTTAAGATAAAATCCATCAAGAATTGGGTCAAATAAAACGTCAGCATTTTCGAGTTTGCTTCTATTATTGTTAATAAATGCAAAATACTCAATTTCGTTGTCGTAAAATCGTTTACGTAACTCAACAGCAACATTTCCATTTGCAATTTTGCTATTTAGCTCGTCAATAAATTCTTTATTAGCATTTTTACCATCAATTCGAACATGATTAAATGCAATAAATTTGTTGGAAAAATCTCGAATCATTTCTGGATCGTTAATAATCCATTGTTTTTTAACATCGTCAAAACTACTTGTATTATACTCTAAATTGTAATAAATTTTTTGCAATTCCGAAGTAATTTTGGTTGAATCAACATTTTGCGAAAAAGCAAAATTTGAAACAAGTAATAAAATTATAATAATCTTTTCAACTTTCATTTTAATTATAACCCGTATCTATATCTAAATTGGAAAAATAATCCACCCGCACTTTCCCAAGTTCTTAGCGAACGTGTAAGCGGTTCTGTAATTGCAAAAGCTTCAAATCGAATAACATTTTCTGGTTCAAACTCAAATATTTTAATCCAACCACCAACTGTTAAACGAGAATCGAAAACACGCATATTTGCACCCAAAAGCTCAATTCCAGAAGGAACAAAATTATATTGAATTTCAAAAACTGGAACAAAATGACTTTCGCCTTCAATATCAGAATAAATAATTTGGTTGTTGGCATTATATTCTGCACGCCAAATGTCGAAATATCCAATTCCAAAAACGAATTTAAATCGACTTGTCATTTCAATATTTCCATTCCAAAAGAATGAAAATGTTGCTTCAAATTGACTGTTGGAAAAGAATGCTTGGTTTGTTGAATCGGTAGATTTTAACAAATAAGTTGGATTTTCAAACGCAGTTGATGACGAAAATCCTTTTATTGTAAAAAATGGCAATCCAAATGTTCTTGTAAGATTTAACTCGCCACCAAATCCAGAATTTAGATTTAATTTTGCATCTTCAACCATTGCAAAAGTCTGCTTTGAATACAAATCGGCATTATTTGTGTTAATTCTTGCTAAAAGTTTGGCATCAATAAATGAGGCGTTTGCAATTTTCTTTTCGGAACTAATTCTAAATATTGACCTAAATCCGAGAAAAATATTTGAGGATTCTAACGGAAGCAAATTCAAAATTGGCTCGGCTGTGCTTAATTCAAATCCAGTTGAACCAATTGAATAATCAAGCGATTTAAGAGAAAAAGTTAATCGCGAAAATGAAGCATCAATTCTAAAATCTTTGCCAACTGTTTCACTACTTCTAACACTTTTAACCACTTTTTCTTCCGAAGGAATGTAATGTGGACTATTTATCTTTTGAAAATTGAAGTAATCCGTGTTATCTTTTGAAGTCATTCCCATATAGGATTTTTCTCTTTTATCGGGCTGAATTGCTAAAAGTGAAGGAAGTATTTCGCCTTCATTTTCATCAACAAATTTAATAACTTGTTCTAAAAGCAATTTATACTGTTCCGAATTTTGCAATTTTAGGCTAAATAAATCGCGAAATGAAAGCACTTGTGTGGTATCATCTTTTACTGTTTCATCAACAAAAAAACTTTCGCCAGTTAGTGTATTTAGTTTAATTTCATCAATGTACATTATGTAAATTGAATCTAAATCGATGCCTTTGTTTAGAAACACAATTCGATAAGTTGTGTTGTTGCTTGAAAAACTATAATTGTTTTTACTATTTGTTCTTGGAATATCTTTCAATTTGTTCGCAAGAGTTGAATCTAATTGTAAATTCAAATATTTGAGATTTAGATAAGTTTTATCCATTTCCAGTTTTAATGATATTTTTTTAATCTCATCTTCTATTTGCTGACTATTTCCAACTATTGGTAGTAGTAGTACAAATAGTAATATCAAAATTGATTTTTTTGCTTTGTTTGTCATGTTCATATTTTTAATCGTTTTTTGCATTATTTTAAAATTGTTCCAACATATTCTCGTTCTACTTTTTCTCCAAATTGAGTAATAAATTCTATATTTATTTTTACATTTTGTTCAGAGCAATCAGGCATTTCGGTTACAAAAGCCTCGTTTAGTTGAAAAGTAACATAAAGGAAGTTTCCAGCACGGGAATATTTTGGTTGTAAAAACATATTTTCTGGCTCGCCGGCAAACTTAAAATTTTTAATTTCGGGATAAACCACAACAAATCCGTTTGGAGTACTTCCAGTGTAAGTGTACAAAAATCGCATTGCGTTTTTATTCCATGCACTAACAAATATTTTGTCGGTTGGATTTGCTTTTTTCCAATCGCCAAATTCTTCAATATTTGGCTTATTTAGTTTAAACGACCATTCCGATTTTTGGTAATCAAACCCATTATATTTATACATAAAAGGCTTTTTGTGATAATTTCCAATAACGGTAATAGTTTTGCCAATATTATTTATATTATTCATCACTTCTTCTAAATGGACAATTGGTCCAACGCCTTCGAATAAAACATTTTTTTCGCTATCAATAATTTTATAGGAATATCCATTTAAATCAGAAAATTCAGCAGTTGCAAAGCTCATTGTTTCTCTTTCGGAATAAAAATAATTCTCTCTTAAACTGATTTCGTTGTTAACGGTTGGATAAGTTACGTTCACTTTGTAATAAGCAGATGCATTTCCATTGCCTTTTTCATCGCGATAAGAGATGTTTATTTTAACAAAATATTCACCAGGTTCATCAATAGTTTCAAAAACTACATATTGAACCATAACTCCTCTTCCACCTTTTGCTTTACTTTCAATTTCATTTTGAGTTGGATTTTGTCTAATTTCTTCAATATTTCTAATTTTATTAAAATTTTTATCCAACAACTCTGCTTCAATATTACTTTTTTTAATATTTGTGAGAACAATTTGTCTATCATTAGGCACACTAAATTTTTCCAAAGTAATTACATCTAGGGTATCACTTATTTTGGGTTCAGTTTGTGCAAAAATTGATGCCGAAAGAATTAAGAATAATATTATGTGTTTCATTTTTATAATCTTTATTTGTGAACAAATTATTTAATTAATTCAATTTCTAAAACGAAATTTCTGCACTTTTCTTATTAACTCCACCAAGTGCTTTAACTTTAATTTCAAATTTTTCGGTTCCACTTGTTGCGGTTTTAAATTCACCAACTTTTTCAGAAAGAGCATCCAAAAGGTATTCGGGAAGATATTCTGGAAACTGTCTTACAACAGTGCAATAAGCAACAAATTTATAATCGCCATCCTTACTAAAATCAGCTACTAAAACGGCGTTTCCATTTTCCCGATGTAATTTATAATGCGAAGTAGAATCGTTTAATGTAATTCCTTTTGATGGCCATCCAGCTGGGATTGATTTAGAACTTTTATCAACATTTACGTAAAATTTTAAATGTTCTTTTTCGGCATCTGAAACTAAACCTGCAGGAGTTAACACAACTTTTATTGGGTCTTTTGATGCTAAATCATAATCAGACGTTCTTTGTGGAATTGAAAGAATTAGTGGCTGTTTATATGATTCGACAAGTGTATTTAACATTTTATCTCTAATTAGTACTTCTTTTTCCTCTAATTCGTCCCTTTCGGTTATGACAATTAGTAATTCTACAATTAATACTAAATACATAACGAAATATACCATGTTTTTCTTCATCTGTAATTTCCTTAGATATTAGTTATCAATTGTTTCTTTCATTTTTTTTATTGCATTTAAGTTTGTGGCTTGTATTGAGGCAACTTTTTTGGAAAGATTATCAAATTTTTCTAAATAATTTTCAACTATTTTAATTTCTTCGTCAGCAAAATCTCTTAAATCGCGTAAATTATCTTTAAGTTTTGAAGCATCCAATTCTTTATTTTCGCTGTGTGCTTGTGAAACTGAATCAGCAGGAGTAAAAAATGTTACAAAACCTAACATAAATAGCATTGTAAATTCGACTAATAATGCGGTTAAAACCCAAACTGGATCAATTTTTCCATCGGCACCAATTAAAAATTTTGGAATTACGGTTAAACTTGAAGCCAGCGAACCCAATCCTCTTAATCCAACAACAATTATTAAAAGAGACGCACCTAAATACACAAGTCCATTAACTTTATTTGCGTGCTTTGGAATAAAATTATAAGCCATATATTTTCCAAATGCTGTTCTTGGCTCATTTGATAAAATGTTATTTTTAGTACTCAATTCATACCTCCTATCTATTTTTATAAAACTATCATCGAAATATATATTTGCAATATTTAATTTTTTGTGTTTTATCTCACATTTTTCATTCCAAATAAAATAGTCTGATTTTGAGGTAAAAACGAACTCGGAGAAAACAAATCGGTAAAATTTACATTATTTAACTATAAATATTACACTACCATTTTATTGATAGTGTAATATAATAAATATCGGATAGATTGTCTTGCTTTAAAGTTTAACCAAAAAGTAATTTTACAATAAACACTGCCCCAATAACACCAGCAATATCTGCTAATAATCCAGCAGTAAGAGCATGCCGTGTATTTCTGATATTTACTGATCCAAAATAAACAGCAAGAACATAAAAAGTAGTTTCGGAACTACCGAAAAATGTGGAGACAAGAATACCTATAAGTGAATCAGCACCATGAGTAGCAATAATTTCAGCCATAACTCCGAGTGAGCCACTACCCGAAAGTGGGCGCATTATTGCCATAGGAAGAGCTTCTGCAGGCATTCCGAATAAACTTGTAATTGGTTCTAAAGCAGCAATTAAAATTTGCATACCACCACCGGCTCTAAAAATACCTATTGCGACAAGCATTGCAACTAAATATGGGATAATTCTGACTGCAACGTCAAAACCTTCCTTAGCTCCAACAATAAATACTTCATAAACTTTTACTTTTCTAATTGCTCCATATCCAATAAATAAAAATATGAGTCCAGGAATTGCAAGTATTGAAACTACATTTATAACAGATTTAAATAAATCTGGATTTAAAAAAGATAATTTTGCAAATATTGTTGATAAAAGTCCAGTTACAGAAAATAGTGTGATTAGTACGATTAATGAGATAAAAATCATAAAACCTTTTCTATAAGATTTTAACCAATTTCCAAACTCTCCTTTTTGTATTGGAAATTTTTCTAAAATTTTTGCTGATGTAACACCCACTATTGTGGCACAAGAAGCACCAAATATTGAAGTTCCAATAATAATTGCTGGATTGCTACTTCCAGCGGCAGCACGAATTGCAATTGCAGTAACTGGAATTAGTGTTAATCCAGCAGTATTTATTGCTAAAAAAGTAACCATTGCATTGCTTGCAGTGTTTTTATCTTTATTTAATGTTTGAAGTTCTTCCATTGCTTTTAATCCAAAAGGAGTTGCCGCATTTCCTAAACCGAGCATATTTGCAGCCATATTCATTATAATTGAGCCTAAAGCAGGGTGATCGGAAGGAACATCTGGGAATAAAAATCTTGTTATTGGCTTTACAGAATTTGCAATTATTTTAATTAAACCAGCTTCTTCGGCAACTTTCATAACTCCAAGCCACAAAGCCATAATTCCAATTAATCCGAGCGCAATATTAACTGCTGTGCTTGCATAATCTAAAGCAGAATTTGTAACTTCCTTCATTTTTACAAAAGCAACATCTTCAAGTATTAAAGAACCAGAAATTTCTTTGCTATTTTTCATTTCGCTAAGTTTAAAACTTCCCATTAAATCATCATCTTTGCCAGAAATTTTAGCCATATATTTCCAAATTTCTGGTGAAGTTTCGTTAACATTAAAAAATACTGCAATTGTATTTTTACTTTTATTTACTGAAATTTTGCCTTCTTGAATAACATCGTTATTTTGAAAAACCCCATAAAATTCATTAAAATCATTCGATTTGACTTTTAATTTAGCAGAATATGCACCTTCAGTTTGAATTGAAGTTGAATCATCAAAAATTATTTCAATTGGGAGCGGATCGCCATTTCGATATTTATTATCGGTCTGTTCCAAAATATCGGTGGTTAATGCAGTTCCAATTCCAAGAATTAAAAGTCCGAGCCAAACGTAATTGAGCATATTTTTCTCACTAATTAGTATTGTTTTAATAACGTAAGTTAAAAATTAAAAAGGAATAATTAAACATTCATATCTCAAATAATTGTTTTTTTAAATAAATATTCAAAATTTATGCTAATATTTGAAATCTCAAATAATCATCGCTATTTTCGTTTAGGAATTATTAAAAATAATACATAGCAAAATTATGAAAGTTGGATTGGTTCAATATTCGCCCATTTGGGAAAATCCAAATGAAACTATTACAATTATAGAAAAATTAATTGACTCAACAGATTTAAATGATGTCAATTTGTTAATCTTTCCTGAAATGTCATTGACTGGATTTACAATGAATTCCAAAATTTTTGCCGAAGAAATGGATGGAATTTCATTCAATTATTTTATGAAATTAGCTCGTAAACTAAAAAAGCACATTTTTGCTGGCATTATTGAACGCGATGAAAATGATATTTTTAATTCCCTTATCCATTTTGATGAAAATGGTTTAATTAGAATTAGATACCGCAAAATTCATCCTTTTAGTTTGGCAAATGAGGATAAACATTACACTGCTGGAACTGAAACTGTTGTTACGAAAATCAACAAAATCACTTTTGGACTCTCAATTTGTTACGATTTACGCTTTCCTGAGCAATATCGACATTATGGAAAAAATAAAGTCGAAGTGCTTATCAATATTGCAAATTGGCCCGTAACGCGAATTAATCATTGGACTTTGCTTTTACAAGCGAGAGCAATCGAAAATCAATGTTTTGTTATTGGAGTAAACCGTGTTGGAAATGACCCATTTCTCAATTATCCAGGAAATAGCGTTGTAATAAATCCAATTGGCGAAGTTTTAGACATAAATTTAACCGAAAGTATTTCAATTGTTGATATTGACACAAATCAAGTGGAAACTTTACGCGAAAAACTTCCCTTTTTGAACGATATTAAAACAATAAAATAATCGAGCGGAAAATAAATAGTTACTTTTTAGCCCGTTTTTTAATAATTCTTCCATTCAAATTTATTACTTAAATGAATTTTGTATATTTGCATTCATTTTTGATAATTAATTGAGAAAGCGACACAAACTTGATGAATAAACTCGCACCGTTATTTGTAATTATTGCTGCATCCCTTTGGGGCGTTGATTCAATTTTACTTCGTCCACATTTATATACACTTCCAGTTCCTTTAGTCGTTTTTCTCGAAAGCATAATAGTAGCTTTTATATTAACTCCGGTGCTTTTCAAAAAATATTATGACTTAAAAAACTTGCGGATGAAAGATGTTCTGGCATTTTTTGGCGTAGCGTTTTTTGGCGGTGCATTAGGAACAATGGCTATTACAAAAGCTCTTTTTTATGTCGATTTTGTTAATCTTTCTGTTGTTGTACTTATTCAAAAATTGCAACCAGTTTTTGCGCTAATACTTGCATCTTTATTATTGAAGGAAAAACTGCCAAAGGAATTTTTTAAATGGTCAACTTTTTCAATTATTGGTGCTGTTTTAATGACTTTTGGTCTAAACATTCCAAATTTGGATAGTGGAAATCACACAATTGGTGCTGCTTTGTTTGCGCTTCTTGCAGCTTTTAGTTTCGGATTTTCAACAGTTTTGAGCAAACGTGCACTTAAAAATGTAACTTACGAACTTGGAACTTATTTGCGATTTGTTACAACTTCCATAATTATGTTTGTCGTAGTTTTATTTGTTGGCAAATTTTCCGATGTTAAAAATGTTACCGAAATTCAATGGATCATTTTTGGAATTATTGCTTTTACTTCGGGTGGATTTGCTATTTTTCTTTATTATTATGGACTTAAGCGAATCAGCGCTTCGGTTGCAACAATTGCAGAGCTTTCATTTCCGCTAACTGCAATTCTTTTGGAATATTTCCTTCACGATAATATGCTCGATTGGCTTCAATGGGTTGGAACTATTATTCTAATTTATTCAATTATTCGCGTTTCAAAGTTAAATTTTCAATAAAAAAGCCTCCAACATTTTTCACATTTTTTTGGAAAAACATTGAAGGCTTTTATAATTTCTGAAGTCTCTTAAAATAATTAGTCAGCCATTAAACAAGCAAGAACTGAAGTATTTACAATATCATCCACGCTACAACCTCTACTCAAATCAAACAAAGGTTTTTTCAATCCTTGAACAACTGGACCAACTGCTTCTGCACCACCAAGTCTTTGAGCTATTTTGTAACCAATATTTCCAGCATCCAAAGTAGGAAAAACTAAAACATTCGCTTTTCCAGCAACTTTGCTATTTGGAGCTTTTTTCTTTCCAATTGATTCAATTGTTGCTGCGTCAAATTGCAATTCGCCTTCAATATTCAAATCCGGACGTTTTTCGTTAGCTATTTTTGTTGCGGCAATCACTTTTTCAACATCTTCGTGTTTTGCACTTCCCATTGTTGAAAAAGAAAGCATTGCAACATTAGCTTCTTCGCCAGTTAATTTTTTATGGTTATCCGCAGTTGAAATTGCAATATCGGCAAGTTGTGCTGCATCTGGATTTGGAACAACGGCACAATCAGCATAACTATAAACTTTTTCTGGGAAAATCATTAAAAACAAACTTGAAACAACCGAAATTCCTTTTGGCATTCCAACACATTGAAAAGCTGCTTTCAAAACATCGCCAGTTGAAGCTGTTGAACCAGCAACTGAGCCATCCGCTTTTGATTCGCGGACAAGCATTGCTCCAAAAAACAAATCTTTTTTCATCACTTCTCTTGCTTCATCAAGAGTTACACCTTTGTGCTTGCGCGACTCAAAAAATATTTGGGCAAATTCTTCGGTCAATTCGCTTGTTTCTGGATTTATAATTTTAACTCCAGCTAAATTTACTCCAAGTTTTTCGGCATCGGATTTAATTTTTGCTTCATTCCCAATTGTAATTACTTCTGCAATATTTTCTTTTACTAAAATTTCTGCAGCTTTTAACACCCTTTCATCATGTGATTCTGGTAAAACAACTTTTCTTTTTTTTAGTTTTGCTTTCTCTCGCATTTCTACTAATAATTTAATTTCACTCACTTTTTCCTCGTGCTTATTTCATAATTTTTATTTTGTAAATATAAATAATTACATTTTTATTTTTATAAGAAAACTTGAATGAAAGTGGAAATTTTGGAATGTTGGAAAGTGGAATAATGGAATAATGGAATTGTGGAGTATTTTTTCTCTATTTTCATTCTGTGCTAATCCGTTAAATCCGTACAATCCTCGTGCTATTTTCTGTTTTCTTAATCATATTCATAATCTTAATCTACTCTTGAAATTTAATCTGTGAAAATCAGCTAAATCATAAAAATCTGCGTTCCTATGCTCTAAATTTAATTTACACTAAAAAATGGCTTTATATTTTACTATTTTTGTGTTCAATTTTTCAAAAATGAATTATAAATTATTAATGCTAATTTACAAATACATATTAAAAGCACACATTGCACCGTTTCTGTTTTCGGTTTTCACACTAATGTCGGTCTTTTTGCTACAATTTTTCATGAAATTTGCAGACCAGCTTGTTGGAAAAGGTTTAAGCAATATCATAATTATAAAATTGGTTGCTTATAATCTTGCTTGGATGTTAATTTTGGTTGTTCCAATGTCTGTTTTAATTTCCACTTTAATGGCATTTGGCTCAATGGCACAAAACAACGAAATTGCTGTTTTGAAGGCTTCGGGAATGAGTTTATACAAAATGCTCATTCCTCCAGTTATTGGAAGTGTAATTATCACAATTTTGTTGATTATGTTTAGCAACAATGTTTATCCCGATGCAAACCACGCAGCAAGAGTTTTAGCACAAGATATTACAAGAAAAAAGCCAACTCTTTCTTTAGTCCCTGGAGTTTTTTCACAAGAAATTCCAGACAAATCAATTCTTGCAAGAAAAATTAACCGCCAAACTAACGAGCTAAAAAATCTTACAATTTATGATAAATCAGACCCAAGAAATATTTCGGTTGTAACCGCAAAACGCGGAAAGTTGCAATTCACTAAAAATCAAGTAAATTTAGTGCTTGATTTATACGACGGCGAAATTCACACTTCCAACAATTATGATTATGAAACTTATCGCAAAATTATTTTTAAACGTCATAAAATTGTAATGGATGCAAGTCAGTTTAATTTCAGTCAGTCTTCAAATAAATCAATGCAAAGAATGGATAGAGAGCTTAGCGCCAATGCAATGATGGGATTGGTTGATAGTTTAAATGTTATCAGAACACAATATATAAAAGAACTTGACGAAAAGTTGGAAACTCATTTTTTGGCAAATATAAATTCGCCAAACATTCCAAGTTCGACAAAATCTAAAAAGTTTATTTATTTGCGAGTTGGAGATAAGATAAAAGCTGCAAAAGGTACTTTAAACTCAAGCAACAGAAGATTAACTTATAATTCAGAGCGAATTAACAATTATTGGGTAGAAATTCACAAAAAATATTCAATTCCAGTAGCGTGTATTTTGTTTATTTTTATTGGCGCACCACTGGGGACAATGACTAGAAAAGGTGGTTTTGGAGTTGCCGCGGGAATTAGTTTAGCATTCTTTTTAATGTATTGGGCATTCTTAATTGGTGGCGAAAAACTTTCAGATAGAGGTCTGTTATCTCCTTTTTGGGGAACTTGGAGCGCAAATGTAATTCTTTTAGCGTTAGGAATTTATTTTACAATCAAAAGCGCGAAAGAACGAGTAACAATAGATTTCGATTTTCTTAAAAAGTTTATTCCAAAAAAATTATTGCTTCTTAAGGATATGCAATGAAAATTGTTGATAAATACCTAATTAAACAGTTTTTAATAACTTTTGTTTTTGCTTTAATAACATTTTTAGCAATTTTTATTGTTATTGATATTATGGAGCATATTGATGAATTTATCGATTTTGAAGTTCCTTTTATTATTATTCTAAAATACTATTTGGTTTTTCTTCCGCAAATGATTCGTTATATGACACCAATTTCTGTTTTGCTCGCTGCACTTTTTGTTACGGGAAAACTTTCTGACTTAAATGAAGTTACTGCGCTTAAAGCCAGCGGAATGAGTCTTTATCGTTATATGCTTCCATTTATTGCCACAACTATTTTAATTTCTATATTTTCAATCTATTTTGGAGGTTATATTTCTCCAGCTGCAAATAAAATTAAAGTTAATATTGAAAGAAATTATATGAATTGGGGTACCTTTACAAGTGGAAATAATATATTTTTCCAAGATACCCGAACGCGAATTGTGTCTATTTCTGCTTATAATGTTAGCACCGAAGAAGCCAATATAATTAGTATTCAGGATTTTAATCCTAAAAATATTACAAAAATGGTTAAACGTATTGACGCAAAAAGAATGAAATACGATTCTTTATCAACAAAATGGACTTTAATTGATGGCGTTAATCGTAATTTTACAAACTCAACCGAACGCTTACAAAAATTTGAGAAAATGGAAATTAGCAATCTGCATTTTGCTCCAAAAGATATAATTAAAAAACAGATTAAAAACGAAGAAATGACTCTTTCGGAGCTTCACCAAGTTGCAACCGAAGAACTTGCGGCTGGTAACGACCCAACTCGAGTCAACATTGAATATCATTCAAGAATTGCCTTTGCATTTGCTTCAATTATAACTGTTCTTTTTGGATTGCCTCTTTCCACAAATAAACGAAAAGGTGGTTTGGCATTACAATTTGGAATAAATCTTTTAATAACTTTTACATATTTAGTATTTATGAGCATTAGTCAAGCTTTTGGAAAAAATGGAGTTATGTCGCCAATTTTAACTGGTTGGTTCGCAAATATTGTGTTTTTATTAGCCGCACTAATAAACATTGCTCGCACTCCAAAATAGATTTTCTGTTTGCTTCTTTTTTCCCTAGAAAATGACTATGTCGTCATGAGAATGGTTGACTTCAATGGAATAAATAATTCAACTAAGACAAAGAGAAAATACATTATGCAATGTTGGTTGTAGCAAATAAATTGAACAAAAGTTTTGAAATCTTTATATAACTTCAATTTAGGCAGATATTTATCCACTTAACCAAAATAAGATTTTTTATCCATTGAATTTAGCTGCTCATAAAGGTATATTTTCGGGTTAAATAATTATTCCTAAAAATATTGGTTAGTTGGAAGTATAAATGGCTGAAACACCATTAATGACACAATTTTACAAGATTAAAGAAGAAAACCCCGATACAATTTTATTGTTTCGTGTTGGCGATTTCTTTGAAACTTTTGCTGAAGATGCCAAAACCGCGTCAAAAGTGTTGGGAATAACTTTAACCAAACGAGCTAACGGAAAAGCGACTCATGTAGCTCTTGCAGGCTTTCCGCACCACGCAATTGATACATATCTTCCCAAGTTAGTTCGTGCTGGATTTAGAGTTGCGGTTTGTGAGCAGACAGAAAATCCAAAATTTGCGAAAGGAATAGTAAAACGCGAAGTTGTTGAAGTAATTACTCCAGGTGTTGCGTTTTCTGACAAGCTGCTTGACCACAAAAACAACAATTATTTAGCTGCAATATTTTTACAAAGTGAAAATGTTGGAATTTCTTTTTCGGATATTTCAACTGGCGAGTTTTTTGCCTACGAAGTTCATCAATCTGTTTTAGAAGAGCAAATTCAGCACATAAATGCTTCCGAAATTCTTATTTCCAAAGCGCAAAAAGCAATTCTTGAACCAATAATTGAAGCTCAGAACTTGCATGTTAGAGTTACAAAAATTGATGAATGGATTTTTGATTTTGATTACGCTAACGACATTTTATTGGAGCATTTCAAAACAAAAACGCTTAAAGGATTTGGAATTGAAAGTTTAACTTTTGGAAAAGTTGCTGCTGGCGTTGTTCTAAACTACTTAAAAGATACTCAAAAAGGGAAATTAGACCATTTAACAAAAATTGCGTTGTATAATCCTTCCGATTATATGATGCTTGATGCTTCAACAAGAAGAAATCTTGAAATTTCGTTCACTATGCAAGACGGAAAACGCGAAGGTTCGTTAATTTCAATTTTGGATAAAACCGAAACTGCAATGGGTGCAAGATTACTTAAAAAATGGATAAACGCACCGTTACGAAAATTAAAGCCAATTTTGGAAAGACAAGAAAGCATTGAAGAGTTTGTTAATTCCAAAAAACTAAGAGAAAACTTAAAAAATGAGCTAAAAGAAATTGGTGATATTGAGCGATCGATTTCAAAAGTCTGCACTGGAAGAGCAAATCCTCGTGAATTGATAAATTTAAAGACTTCGTTAAAAAAAATACCTTTAATAAGACAGCTGTTGGACCAAGCCGAATCGGTAAATATTCAAAAAATTAATACCCGATTAAACGATTTGGATAATGTTGTTGAAAAGTTGGAATTATCAATTTCCGATAATCCCCCACTTTCAATAACAGATGGCGGAATAATTAGAAAAGGATTTAGTCCAGAACTTGACGAAATTCGTGATATTTCTTCAAATGCAAAAACATGGATTGCCAATTTGCAAAAAATTGAGCGTGAAAGAAGTGGCATTCCATCGCTAAAAATAAGTTTTAATCGTGTTTTTGGATATTATATTGAAATTAGCAACACACATAAAAACAAAATTCCCGAAAACTACATCCGCAAGCAAACTCTTGTTAGTAGCGAGCGTTACATAACTCCAGAATTAAAGGAATACGAAGATAAAATATTGAACGCAGAGGAAAATATTTCAAATCTTGAGTACAATCTTTTTAACGAAATTAGAAATTATGTGGCTGCCGAAACTGAAGCAATTCAAGAAAATGCAAAATTAATTGAATTGCTTGATACATATCTTTCGTTTGCTCAATGTGCCGATGAATATAACTATATAAAACCAACTATTGATGAAACTGATAATATTGACATAATTAATGGTCGTCATCCTGTTGTTGAACAGATTTTAACACACGGAAATAAGTTTACACCAAATAATTGTAAGCTATCAAACGATGATACGCAAATTATTGTGCTTACTGGACCAAACATGGCTGGAAAGTCTGTTTTTCTTCGTCAAGTTGGATTGCTTGTTTTATTGGCACAAATTGGCTCGTTTGTTCCAGCAGAAAGTGCAACAATTGGCTTAATTGACAGAATTTATACACGTGTTGGAGCAAGCGATAACATTACAGCTGGTGAATCAACTTTTCTTGTGGAAATGCAAGAAGCAGCAAATATTTTGAACAATGCTACAAAAAAAAGTTTAATTTTATTTGATGAAATTGGTCGTGGAACAAGCACTTTTGATGGAATTTCTATTGCTTGGTCAATTACGGAATATTTGCACGAAAATCCAAATGTAGCAGCAAAAACATTATTTGCAACTCATTATCACGAGTTAAACGAAATGGCGGAACTTTTTCCGCGAATTAAAAACTTCAAAGTTGATGTTCGTGAATATGGCGATAAGGTAATTTTTCTGCATAAAGTTACACAAGGCGGAGCCGATCATAGTTATGGAATTCAAGTTGCTCAAATGGCTGGACTTCCGCTTTTTGTGGTTAATCGTGCAAAAGAGATTTTAATAAATCTTGAAGGAAAAGAACTTACACCTTATGAGCTAAAAAAGGCAAAATTGGAAAAGAATAAGCAAAATGATGATAAACAATTTTCACTTTTTGAATTTAAGGACGATGAAATTCGCAAAGAAATTTCGGATTTATCCATAAATGAAATTACTCCAATGGAAGCCTTAACAAAATTGAATTCACTTAAAAATAAAATTGAAAAGGATAAATTTAATGGATAGGAAAAAATACGCATTTTTGATTTTAATAATTTCCATCGTATTTGTTGCTTGTGGAAAAAATTATACCGACGAGCAAAAAGCATATATTAGCGAATTGGAAAATAGCAGAGCTAAAACTGACATTGAATTCCGCGATAGCTCACACTCGCCTTTTAACTTTAAAAGCAAGGTTGAATTTCATCCACTAAAATATTACGAAGCCAATTTCGATTTCATTTTTAAAGGCAAATTGATTGAAAATGCAGTAAAAGATACAGTTAAAATTTATGGCACTAAAGGCGAAGAAAGAAAATCAGTTCGTTTTGGCATTCTAAAATTGCAAAATGACAAGCACAAATTGGATGTAAAATTATACGAAACATTAGCAAAAGATGGAATAACCAAATATTACAGCATTTGGTTCACAGATAAAACTACAAATGAAGAAACATACGGCGTAGGAAGATATTTAAACTTTGAGATAAATAAAGACCCAGAATTTGTTTATACAGTCGATTTCAATTATGCTTATAATCCATATTGTGCTTATAGTTCGGATTATTCTTGTGCAATTCCAACAAAAGAAGATTATCTCGATATTGCAATTACAGCGGGAGAAAAGAAATTTCATGAATAGATAGGATTGATAAATTGCTGAATTGTTAAATGGTTAAATTGCTGCAACAATGAAACAATCAAACAATGAAACAATCAAACAATGAAACAATCAAACAATGAAACAATAGAACAATTAAACAATAGAACAATTAAACAATAGAACAATAAATAATAGGTAAATAAAGTGGTAGTAATACTAAAAAACAATGCAACTGAAGCCCAAATTGCTGATATAAAAAAGCATTTAGAAGATTATGGCTTCCAAGTTCACGAATCACGAGGTGAAGCAAAAACAATTCTTGGTGCAATTGGCGTAAACCCAGGTTTTGATATTAGAAAGATTAAAATACTTGATGGCGTAACTGATGTTTACAGAGTTACGGCTCCTTATAAAATGGCAAGCAGAAATTTTAAGGAAGAAAATACAGTTATAAAAATCGGAAATATTGAAATTGGTTCTAACGAAATAATTCTTATGGCTGGACCTTGTTCGGTAGAAAGTGAAGACCAAATATTTAGATTAGCTAAAGTTGTTAAAGAATCTGGTTCAAAAGTGCTACGTGGAGGAGCTTTTAAACCTCGAACTTCGCCATATTCATTTCAAGGAATGGGAGTTGAAGGATTAAAAATAATGCGCGCAGCTGCTAACGAATATGGTTTGTTAATGGTTACCGAAGTTATGCAAATTAGTCAAATTGAATTAATTGCCCCATACACCGATATTTTTCAGGTTGGAGCTAGAAATATGCAAAACTTTGGATTGCTAAAAGAACTTGGCGATACTTCAATTCCAGTAATGTTAAAACGTGGATTAGCCGCAACAATTGAAGATTGGCTTATGTCGGCTGAATATATTTTAGCAAATGGCAACTCAGAAGTAATGCTTTGTGAACGTGGAATAAGAACTTTTGAAACTTACACTCGCAATACTTTTGATTTATCCGCAATTCCAGTAGTTCACGAAAGAAGTCACTTACCAGTTGTTGCCGATCCTTCACACGCAACTGGATATAGAAAACAAGTTGCTCCAATGGCTCGTGCAGCTGTTGCAGCTGGTGCCGATTCGTTAATGATTGAAATTCACGATAAACCAGAAGAAGCACTTTCTGATGGACCACAAGCGTTACTTCCAGTGGATTATTTAAGTTTGGTTCAAGAATTAAAAGTAATTGCAAACGCAATTGGCAGAACTCTTTAAGCATTTTTGGTAATTTTAGTAATTTGAAGCGGACAAAAAAGTTATTTTTTGTCCGCTTTTAAAATAAAAACAATTGGAGTTGTTTTGGAAATTAAGAATATTTCAATAATTGGATTAGGATTAATCGGAGGTTCTATTGCTAAAGCACTGCAAAAATCGGATTTTGATTTTGTAGTTTCAGCTTATGATTTACCCGAAGTTCTTTCAAAAGCATTTAATGAAAATATTATAAATTCAAAATTAGCATCAATTGAGGAAACACTAAATTCCGATTTAATTTTTCTTTGCTTGCCAGTTGCAAAATCGTTGGAAGTTTTTGATATAATTGCTCCAAAATTGAGAGCAAATACAATTTTAACCGATGTTTGTAGCGTAAAAAATGTATTCAAAGAAAAGTGGGAAAAGATTGTAAGTGAAGGAATTTACATTGGCGGACATCCAATGACTGGAAAAGAAAAAGGTGGATTTGACAATTCGGATTCTCTCCTTTTTGAAAATTCGGTTTATATTTTAACCGAAAATGCAAATGCAAATCCCCTTTTTGGTGATTTACAGAAAATTATTACTTCATTTGGCTCAAATATTTTACATATTCCAGCAAAACAACACGATGTAATTGCCGCAAGCATTAGCCATCTTCCACAATTGGTTTCTGTAGCTTTAGTAAATGCAGCTTCACTTAAAACTGATTCATACAATTTTCTCGATTTGGCAGCCGGTGGTTTCCGCGATATGACGCGAATTGCTTCGAGCGATTTTATAATTTGGGAATCGATAATTGCAAATAACAAAAGTCAGATTTTAACCGCACTTGATAAATTTTTATACGAATTATCAACTTTAAGTAGATTTATTAGCAACGATGACTACGCTGCTATTGAATCATATTTTGAAAACGCGCGAATGCATAGAGATGAAGTTCCTCAAAAAACTAAAGGATTTTTGCATCCATTATTTGATTTGTTCGTTTTTGTAACTGATAAACCCGGTGCAATTAGTAAAATTTCCACTGCGTTGTTCAATTCTGGAATAAATATTAAAGATATGGAATTGTTAAAAATAAGAGAAGGTGCTGGTGGAACGTTTCGACTTTCGTTCGAATCGGCAGAAATTGTTGAACAAGCATCAAATATTTTGAAAAATATTGGCTTTGAAACTGCCTAAATTTCATATTTTTATTGTTGATTGATGCTTAAAAATCTATTTTAATGTGTATAAAAAGAAATATTTTATCATTATTTAATTAAGATTTGCAAAAAGTAAATAATTAGAAAAAAAATGAATAAAGAAAATGCACACGAAGAGTTTAAGGCTTTTCTTAAAGCTGGGAAACACAGAATAACTCCAGAACGTTTTGAAGTTCTCGATTATGCTATTGAAAGTGGCGATCATTTTACTGCTGATGAACTTTATCTCGAAATGAAAGCTGGAAAATCTAATGTTTCGCGAGCCACAGTTTATAATTCACTCGAATTACTTGTAAAATGCGAAATGCTTGCAAAAAGAAATTTTGGCGAAAACAAAACGCTTTACGAATCTTCATACAACATACAAAATCACGGACATTTAATTTGTAAGGTTTGCGGAAATATTATTGAATTCAACAATTCCAAAGTTTCCGAAATTGTTGATAAAATTGTGTTAAAAAATAACTTTAAAGCAGATTCATTTCAATTTAATATTTTTGGTGAATGTGATAAACATTCAAGATAAAGGAATTTATGAAGAAGAAATTTTCAAATAATTACCCAATGGTTTGGCAAAAAGACGATTTATATTTAGAAATATATTGCTCCATTCCAAATATTGCTACTGGAATTGTCCTTTCAACAGACAATTCCCTTTTTGTAATTGACCCTGGTGATGGCATTTTGCGTGATTTGAACAAAAATTTTTCAAAATCTGAGATTTTAGAAATTTCTGATATTTTTATTAGTCACGGGCATCACGACCACATTGGTGGACTTTGGGGTTTGCTTACTTATCTTTTTGTGATGAAGAGAAAATCTGCATTAAACATTCACTATCCTCTTGGAAGTATTGAAATTACAACAATACTTAAAGCATTTTCGGATGTTTACAGAAATGATTTATCCTACAAAATAAATTTACAAGCAATAATGGATTTTGCTCCTTTTACCCGAAAAAAAGTTAAAATATTCCCTTTTGAAGTTGAGCATTTTGACGATGAACTACAAAACAAATCGCCGCAAAAAGTACCAGCTTTTGGTTATAAATTTGTTTACAAAGGAAAATCGGTAGTTTATGGTGGTGATACAGCTTATTGTGAAAATTTGGCTAAAATGACTTCTGGAAGTGATTTAGCAATAATTGAAGCTGGTGGAAAATCGGAAAATGATACAACACACATGACAATTAAACAAGCCGAATCAATTGGAGCAACCGCAAAGGAATATTTCCTTGTTCATATTAATGAATAATTTTTGAACCTAAATAACTTACAAATTATCTCATTAGTTATAAATTTTGTAAAAACAATTAAAAACGACTATTTTTAAATAGATGTTTTGTACTATTAATTGCCCTATGGTGTAACGGTAACACAGAGGCCTCTGGAGCCTTTGTTCTGGGTTCGAATCCTAGTAGGGCAGCATAAAAGAAGAATAATGATTAGAATTTCAAATAAAAAAACTCAATTTTTCCACAAAACCGAATCTATTTCGTTAGTGGTAATTTATGTGTTTTTAATGCTAATCACATCTTTCCACTTTCACCCTATAGATTTTGGTAATTTAGAATCACTATTAAATAAAGCTCCAGTTGAAAAAAGTGAGCACCACTACACAGCAAAAGACTGTCCAATACTTAATTTTGCACAAAATGGATTTAATAGCACATTTTTTATAAATAATGCTACAAAAGTAGATTTAAAAACTACCCAAATAATATTTCCAACCACAAATTTTAACTTTGAAAGGAATTTTAAATATTCTTTTCAACTCCGAGGTCCACCTTCTCTTTAGTCTTTTTTGGAATTATTACATTTTAAATTAAACTAATCGGAGAAAATCTTATGAAAAAGAATTTATTTCTTTTAAAGAGAATTGTTCTATTATTCTCTTTATTTACAATTTTTACATTCACAACTGCTTGTGAAGATGACCCAATTGCTCCTCAAGAAGAGCATTTAGAAGCCATTGGAATGGTATTTTATGATTCTGGAATTGAAGTTGCGCGAATTATACGTGGAGTAACTACTGATACTTTAAAAGCTCCTTTGGGCGGTTTATCTGAGCATTATGATATAAAATTTATTGACGAAAATGAAAATGAATTTGACCCGCCTTCGACAGAAACTCAAACTTTAGACTGGGAATTTGATGATGCAACTATCGCTAATATTTGGCAACACGAAGGCGAAGAAGGTTCTTTTGCCCTCCATTTACAAGGATTGCTTGTTGGTGAAACAAATATTGAGTTTTTTGTAATGCACAATGACCATAACGATTATCGCTCTGGAAAAATTCCAGTTAAAGTTATCAACGAAGAAGGTGTTTATGGAATTCCCGTTGGATTGGAGTTAAGTAACGAAGCAACTGGAGATATTCTTGTTGCAATTAATAATAGTCAAGTTATTGGTCAATTGTCGGTAAACAATAATGACACAACTGAACATTTTGAAGTCGATTTTTTTGATTCATATAATAATCATTTCCAACCAGCTTCGCCTCCGCATACTTTGCTTGTCGAAGTCGCTGACGCAAGTGTTCTTCATATTGTTGGACAAGATGCCGATGAACCTTGGGCTTTTAAAATTGCTGGATTAAAATCTGGTTCAACAACAATTACTATTAAAATTTTACACGATGGAAATGTAGGAGTCACTTTTGCACCAATCACAGTTAATGTTAATTAGTAAATATTTTAAAAAAATGACGATAATTCCCTTTATCGTCATTTTCCTATTTACAAGTTCTTTTGGACAAACAAACGATTTTGTTGGATTTGTTTATGATTCCGAAACAAACGAACCTGTTATAAACGCAGCGGTTCAAATACTTGAATTGGAACGATATGAAATTGCCGATTTAAATGGCAAATTCACTTTTAAAAACATTCCAGAAGGTGCGTTTAAAGTAAGAATTACTCACATTGCGTACAAAGAAGGCTTGTTTATACTAAAATGTGAAAATAATCCAACTAATCGTTTTTACATGCTCGAACCAAAATTGATAAATATCTCAACTGTAACTGTTACAGAACACAACACACAATCCAAATTTGACGATTTGCACGAACTTTCCAACGTAATTAAAGGAAAAGAATTGCAAAAGGATTTGGGAATAACTTTGGCTTCGACTCTAAAAAATGAAACTGGAGTTGCAATGCGTTCTATGGGACCAGCTCCTTCGCGACCAGTTATTAGAGGTTTGGGCGGTGATAGAGTTTTGATGAGCGAAGATGGGAACAAAACAACCGATTTATCATCTTCTTCACCCGACCATGCAGTTACAATTGAGCCTTTTACTGTTGATAGAATTGAAGTTATTCGTGGACCGCGAGTTTTGCAACAAACTTCAACCACAATTGGAGGTGTTGTTAATGTAATTAGAAAGGAAATTCCAGAAGAAATTCATAATTCTATTACTGGAACAATTGGCGCTTACACAGAAACTGCAAATAATGGATATTTGGGTTCGGCAATTGTCGAAATTCCTTTTAATCCAATTGCTTTTAGAGGTGAATTTAGCAAACGAAAAGCTGATGACATAAATACTCCAAGTGGAATTTTGAAAAACTCATATTCCGATAATTTGAATTATAGTTTTGGTGGAAGTTATGTTGGCGATTTTGGTTATGTAGGTAGTTCATTCCGTGGTTTTGAATTAGATTATGGCGTTCCCGGTGGATTTTTAGGAGCGCATCCTAAAGGTGTTGATATAACAATGAAACGATTTCAGTGGAATGCAAAATCGCGAATAAATCTTCATGGAAATTATTTTGAACACATTGAAACGCAAATTAGCAGGATTTATTACCGCCACAAAGAATTTGAAAAAAATGGTGCGATTGGCTCCGAGTTTGAAATTGCCAATTATATTGGCTATGTAAATCTTGATTATAAAAACATTCTATTCCCTTCAATTGGGAATATTGGATTATCTTTTGAATCGCGTGATTTTATTGTTGGAGGCTTTGTCTTTACTCCACCTTCAAAATCGCTTAATTTAGCAACATATTTATACGAATCTACAAATTTTAATAAAATCAATTTTGAATTTTCTGCAAGACTAAATTTCGACAAATTTTCGCCACAATACGAAAATCCAAATGCAAAAATTGGAGCAATTAGAGAAAGAATTTTTAATACATATTCGCTAAGTTTTTCTTCTCTTTATTCAATTAGCGAAAACGTTCATATTGGATTGAATATTAGTAAATCTTCCCGTGTACCTACAATTGAGGAACTATTTTCGGAAGGTCCGCATTTAGCCGCATATTCCTACGAAATTGGAAATCCTGATTTGCAAGATGAAAATGGATTTGGAACTGAACTTTTTATCTATCACAAATTTGATAATTTATTTTTCAATTTCAATCTTTTCCGAAATGATTTAAGTTATTACATTATTCCACGAAATACTGGCGAAACCGATTGGAGCACTTTTCTGCCAATTTATGCAAGTAGCGGAACTGGAGCACTTTTTATTGGTGGCGAAGGACAATTTGAGTTGAAATTTTTAAATAATTTCACTTTTGAATCCTCCGCAAGTTATACAAAAGGTAATTTTAAAGATACAGGCAAACCGCTTCCGCAAATTCCACCTTTTAAAGGAATTGTTGGAATTAGTTTTTCAAACGATATTTTATCCTTTGGAATTAACGGTGAATGGGCATTGTCACAAAACAGAGTTGATGAATTTGAAGAACCAACATCTGGATATTTCGTAATAAATTCCTTTGCTCAATATTCAATTTCGCAATCAGAATTTATTCACACATTTTCATTTTCGTTTGATAATATGCTAAATAAAGAATATCGTAATCATTTATCGCGAGTGAAATCAATACTTCCAGAAGCTGGTAGAAATGCTAGATTAACTTATAAATTGTATTTCCATTAAAAAAAGAGCTAATAATTTTGGTTATTAGCTCTTTTGTAAAACTTAAAATTCCATTGGAATTGTTGAAAACTGACCTTTTACATCAATAATGCGATTAAGATTTGGTGCGTCATATTCAAAAATGCTTCCTTTTAAGTCAAATTTACCCGCAATATTTGTGCTACTTGATTTGGTAATTTCTACTGTTCCAGAATACATTACATAAAACGTTGAATCGTTTGAAAAATATACGCCTAAAAAATCCTCGCCAGATTCTACATCAATTCCAATATCATAAGTACCAACTGCAGGCATTTCATCAGTTAATTTTGCTAAAGTTAAATAATTAGAAGCAAACAAACCATCCATTGGTTGCAAAACTACTGTAAATCCTGAAAGAGAATCCTCAGTTTGCATTCCAGCAAAAGTTATAGCATCAAATTTATCATTTATATCGCCAGATATTGAAACATAATTTGCACTTTCTTCGGGTTCAGTTGGTGAATCTTCATCACAACCTATAAAAAATGTAGCTACAAATAAAAAAGAAATTAGTAAAAATTTATTACGCATTTTTTCCTCAAATAATTAAAATTTATGTTGGGAATTTAGTAAAAATTAAACGAATGTCTTAACTTTTAGAAAAATATTTTATGAAATGCTAAACTATTTATTATTTTTATATGTATTTCATTAAAATATGCTTAAATTAAGATATGATACGAACCAAATAGTATTTACAAACAGAGTTTGTTATGAAATCAGATAATAATTGGATTAACTTCAAAACTATTAGATTATTATTTTTCTTTTGGGGACTAATTTTCTGTAACCAAACACAATATTCCCAAACTAAATTACCAGACCCAGTAGTTTTTGGAAGTGATTCTAACTTTCCTCCTTATGAATTTTTAGATAAAAATGGTGAAGCAACGGGATTTGACGTTGATTTAATGAAAGCCATTGCTGATGAAATGGGATTTAAAGTCGTATTCAAATTAGGAATTTGGGCTGAAATTAAAAAAGAGTTTGAAAACGACGAAACAATTCATGTTTCGGATATGTTTTATTCGGAAGAACGTGACAAACTATTTGACTATGCAATTCCTCACGAAATTACTTTTGACAAAATATTTGTCCATAAAGGAAATAGAAAAATTTTCTCAATATCCGATTTAGCAAACAAAAATGTTGCTGTTTACGCAGCTTCCACTTTGGAAGAATACTTAATTACAAAGCATCCAGAAATAAATTTAATTCCAGTTCCAAGTGAGCCTGAAGCTCTAATTTTGTTATCAAAAGGAAAATGTGATGCAGCAATTATTTCAAAAATTGCTCACGTAGATGTTATAAATAAATATAATCTCAACAATATAATCGAGGTCGGTCAACCATATTTTCTACGTGAGTTTGCTTTTGTTGTTAAAGAAGGAAATAGCCATTTATTAAAAATCATTAATACAGGTATTATCAGGCTAAAACAAAATGGGAAATTCAATAAAATCCACGAAAAATGGTTTGGGAAAAAAGAGGAATCATGGATTTCAAAAAATTTAATTTCCGTTTTATCAATAATGTTCGGAATTGTTGTTTTTTTAATATTAATTAGTATTTCATTTCGTTTTATAATTAAGAGGAAAACAAAAGAACTTGAATTATCATATTCTCGCCTAAAGTTCATTTCAAACGCAAAAGCATCAAGAATTGATAAATTATCCCCCAAAGAGCACACACAAGAATTATTAAGCAGTTTAAAAGATGCTTTTCAAGTAGATGCTTGTATTGTAAGAATTATTGAGAATAACGAACTCAAACTTTGGGGTTATATTGGTGTTGATGAGAAAATTTTACCCGAAAACATTCCTTTAAATTTTGGTCTCGGTAAAAAAATAATTGCTGAAAAGAAAGCAATTTCAATGCCTTCTCATACTCTTGACAAGGAAAATTTAAATGAGATAAGAAAAATACATAATTTGGCAAATTTTATAGTTTTAGCTGGAGCTCCCCTTTTTATTGAAGATAATATTATTGGAATAATAAGCATTTATTCCAACAAAAAAGATATTGTTTTTTCAGAAATTGACCTCGAACATTTACAAATTGTGGCAAATCAATTAGGAATTTCAATAGAAAACTCCATTTTATTTGAACAAAACAATCATCAAAAGGAATTGCTCCTTGAACAAATTGCTTCGCGACAAAAAGCGGAAGAAACATTAAAGGCAAGCGAAGAAAAATTTAAGTTGGCTTTTCATACAAGCCCCGATTCAATTAATATTACCAAATTTGATGGCACTTATGTTGATATAAATGAAGGATTTACAGCTTTATCAGGATTTACAAAAGAAGATGTTATTGGTAAAACCTCTACTGAGCTTAATATTTGGGTTGACACAAAAGATAGGGATAAATTAGTTAATGGTTTAAAAACTGAAGGTAGATATTCAAATCTTGAAGCCAAATTTAGGATGAAAAATGGCGACATTATTATTGGCTTAATGTCAGCATCAGTAATTTCGTTAAATAATGTTAATCATATTTTAACAATTACAAGAAATATAACCGAAATTAAAAAAGCACAAAATAAGTTAGAAGAAAATGAAGCACGATTAAGAGTCGCATTCGATAATTCGGCTGTTGGAATGTGTTTGACGGCTTTAAATGGTTCGTTTTTACAAGTAAATACAAAAATTTGTCAAATTTTAGGATATTCAGCAAAAGAATTACTTTCACTTACTTTCCAACAATTAACTCATCCAGATGATATTTCAAAAAGTATTGAATTTGTAAATAATTGGCTCGAAGGAAAAGAAACAAAATATAATTTTGAAAAGAGATATTTGAAAAAAAATGGTGATACAATTTGGGCTGAAGTCTCATCTGCCCTTTTAAGAGATAAAAACAACGCACCAGTTCATTTCATAACTCAGATAGTTGATATTACTGAAAGAAAAACTACAAATGAGAAAATTAAAAAATTAAACGAAACTTTGGAACATAGAGTAATTGAACGAACCGCACAATTGGAAGTAACAAATAAAGAACTTGAAGCATTTTCCTATTCAATTTCGCATGATTTAAGAGCACCATTAAGGAGCATTGATGGATTTAGCCAAGCTATTTTAGAAGATTATTACGATTTACTCGACACTCAAGGAAAGAATTTTTTAGATAGAATTCGCTCTTCTGCTCAAATGATGGCAAAATTAATTGATGATATGCTTAAACTTTCGCGTGTTACAAGAAGCCCTATAAAATTTACTCAAGTTAATCTTTCCGAAATTGCCGAATCGATTAAAAACGAACTACTAGAACAAGATATTAACCGAAAAGTCAAGTTTGTTATTGAGCCTTATATTAATGAAATTGCTGACCCAACTTTAATTAGAGCCGCTATTTATAACCTTTTCGAAAACGCTTGGAAATTTACTTCAAAGAAAGAGGAAGCTAAAATTGAGTTTGGAATATTTGACAATAATGAAAACCATACATATTTTATAAAAGATAATGGTGCTGGATTTGACATGAAATATTCTGATAAATTATTTACTACGTTCCAAAGATTGCATCAACAGACAGAATTTCCAGGAACTGGAATTGGCTTAGCAACTGTTCAAAGAATTATTCACAGACACAATGGCAGAGTTTGGGCTGAAGGCAAAGTTAATGAAGGAGCTATTTTTTATTTTACACTTAAAACACAAGATGAGGTTTGTTAAATATGAAAAAGATAATTCTATTAGTTGAGGATAACTCAGACGATGAAATTTTAACAATTAGAGCTCTTAAAAAAAATAATCTCGTGAACGATATTGATGTTGCTCGCGATGGTGCCGAAGCATTGGATTATTTATTGGGAACTAATGAAGATGGCACATATAAATTTCCACTACCAACTTTAGTTATTCTCGACTTAAAACTTCCTAAAATTGATGGAATTGAAGTTTTGAAGCAATTACGTTCAAATAATAGAACTAAATTTATTCCAATTGTTGTGCTTACGTCATCAAAGGAGCAGCAAGATATTGCTGCAAGTTATGGTTTTGGAGCAAATAGTTTTATTAGAAAACCAGTTGACTTTGTACAATTTATTGAAGTAGCAAGCAAAATTGGAGTATATTGGTTAGCTCTAAATGAATCACCCAAAATAAACGATTAACATTATAGAAAGTAGTATATGAACATTCCAATAAATGTTTTAATAATTGAAGATTCTGATGACGATAAAGAACTCATATTACGTGAGTTAAATCGTGGTGGTTATGCACCCGATTTTTTGTGCATTCAAACAAAAGAAGCTCTAAATGATGCACTTGATTCTAAGTCGTGGGATTTAATTTTAAGTGATTATGTAATGCCCAATTTTGATGGTTTATCTGCGTTAAAAATTGTTAAAAATAGAAATATTGACATTCCATTCATAATTATTTCAGGAACAATTGGCGAAAGCGTAGCTGTTAATGCAATGCGTTGTGGAGCTCACGATTATCTAATGAAAGATAATTTGGCAAGACTGATACCTGCAATTAAACGCGAATTAGAAGATTTTAAAATCCGCAAACAACGTAAGCAAGCAATTAGCGATTTGCATCAAAGTGAATTAAAATATAAACAATTATTTGAAAACGACCTTACGGGCGACTGTATTACTGATATTTACGGAAATATTTTACTCTGCAACAAAGCAATGGCACGAATATTTGGTTTCAATTCAGTAGATGATTTGATTAAAATAAATATTGCAGAACTCTATCAGAATAAAAATGATAGAGAAATTTTGCTAAAATTAGTAGCTGAAAATAAAATTGTCGAAAATTATGAATTAGAGTATATCCGCATTGATGGAAAAATAATAACCGTAATTGAAAATGTAATAGGCTCTTTTAATGAACGTGGTGAGTTAGAAACATTAACTGGCTATATGTTTGATATCACGCATCGGAAAAATGCTGAAAAAGCGTTAAAAGAAAGTGAAAAAAAATTCAGATCTGTTTGGGAAAAAAGTACAGATGGAATGCGTATTACAAACGAGAAAGGAACGGTAATTTTAGTAAATGAAGCGTTTTGCAAATTAATTGGAAAGCCCCACAATGAAATTGAAGGCAAACCAATGTCATGTATTTACGAAGAATCGCGACACGAGGATATTCTTGCAAAACATCAAATGCGATTTAGTAGCAGAACTATTCCAGAATACATCGAAAGAGAAATAACAATTTGGAATGGAAAAAAGCTGTTCTTGGAACTTTCCAATTCATTTTTGGAAATTGAAAATCAACCAACACTATCTTTAAGTGTATTTAGGAATATTACCGAACGAAAAAAAGCCGAAGAACAACTTCAGAAACTCAATTTGGCAATTAATAATTCCAAAGATGTAATATTTATGACAGATAAAAAAGGCATAATCACATATATAAATAGCGAATTTACAAATATGTATGGTTATTCCAGCGAAGAGATTGTAGGCAATGTTACACCAAGAATTTTGAAAAGTGGAATCACTTCCTATGATAAATATCAACAGCTTTGGTCAACCTTGTTACTCAAAAATAACTTTACCTTTGAACTTGTGAATAAGTGTAAAAATGGAAACTTGATTGATATAAAAAGCTCCACTGATGTAATTCTTGATAATTATGGCGAAATTATTGGATTTTTAGCAATTCAGAGTGATATTACAGACCGAAAAAAATCAGAAATGGAATTGATTTTAGCCAAAGAAAAGGCTGAAGAATCCGAAAAACTTAAATCGGAATTTCTTGCGCAAATATCTCACGAAATAAGAACTCCATTAAATATTATTATCAATAATTCTTCTTTTCTTAAATATGAACTAAATGGTTCTCTTGAAGAAGAATTAAAATATTGTTTTGATAGCGTTGATATTGCTTCCCAAAGGATAATAAGGACTGTGGATTTAATTTTGAATATGTCAGAAATTCAAACTGGTTCTTTTAATTTATATAAACGTGAAATAGATATTGTTCCAAACATTATTATTCCACTCATTAAAGAACATTCAATCTTGGCTAAAAACAAGAATATTAGTCTAAATTTTGAATCTAAAACAAATAACAAATTGCTCCTTTGTGATGAATATTGTATAACGCAGATAATTGCAAATTTAATAGACAATGCTATTAAATACACTTCAAAAGGCAAAGTTTTGGTATCACTTTATGATGGTGAACAAAGCAAATTGACTTTGGAAGTAATTGATACTGGACAAGGCATGTCAGAAAATTTTCTAAAAAAACTTTTTGAGCCTTTTAGTCAAGAAGAACAAGGTTATTCAAGAAAATTTGACGGAACGGGACTTGGGTTAGCAATTGTAAAAAAATATTGTGAATTGAACAACGCTGATATTTTTGTTGAAAGTAAAAAAAATGTAGGGTCAAAATTTAAGGTGGTTTTTAACTAGGCAATTATGAAGAAGATATTATTAGTAGAGAATGATTTACTATCTCAGAAAACGATGAAAATTATACTAAAGGATTTTGAGTTGCATTGCTGCAGTTCTGCAGAAGAATTTTATCTAAACTATAGTAATTTTATGTGTGATTTAATAATTATGGATATTGCATTGGGACCTGGAAAAGATGGTTTACAATTAACATCTGAAATTAGAAGTATTCCTAAGCTTTGTAAAATTCCTATTTTGTGCCTTTCTGCTCATGCTTTTAAAAGTGATAAACAAAAAGCTTATGCTGCTGGAGTTGATTATTATTTATCCAAACCCGTCGATAATTTAGTTCTGTTCAATGCAATTGATAAATTACTCAAGAACATAAATCATTTTAAATAGGTTAAAAATTAATTTGTAGTGAACGAAAATTTTCGTTCACTACTAAACCATTTTTTATGCGTTTGTTAAAGCCTCAACACCTGGTAAAATTTTGCCTTCTAGAAATTCCAGAGATGCACCACCACCTGTTGAAACGTGAGATACTTTTTTGGCAAGCCCAGCTTTTTTAATTGCTGAAGCAGAATCACCACCACCAATTACTGTAATTGCCCCATTTGCGGTTGCTTCTGCCAATGCACTTGCAACTGCATTTGTGCCTGTAGCAAAATTAGGAAACTCAAAAACACCCATAGGACCATTCCAAACAACAGTTTTACTATTTTTTATCTCATTGCAAAAAAGTTCAACTGTTTCTGGACCAATATCAAGTCCCATTTTATCTGCTGGTATTGAATCAATTTTTACAACTTCTGATTGTGAATTGTTATCAAACTCTCGTGCCACAACAACATCTTTTGGAAGAAGCACTTTTACGTTTGAAGATTCAAATTTTACAAGCATTTCTTTTGCCAATTCAACTTTATCTGCATCTAAAAGTGAAGTTCCTATTTCAAGACCTTGAGCTTTATAAAAAGTGTAAGCCATTCCTCCACCAATTATTAAAGTATCAACTTTTGTAAGTAGATTTTCAATAACATCAATTTTGCCAGTAATTTTTGCACCGCCCAGAATGGCTGTAAATGGTCTTTTGGGCTCAGCAATTGCACTGTGAAGATAGTCCAATTCCTTTTTCATTAAATAGCCAGAAACACAAGTTTTGATAAATTTAGTAACACCTTCTGTTGAAGCATGCGCGCGGTGAGCACTTCCAAAAGCGTCGTTTACATAAATATCGCCAATACTTGCCAATTCTTTTGAAAACTCTTCGCTATTATCAGTTTCTTCAATGTGGAATCTTAAATTTTCAAGAAGCAAAACATCGCCATTATTCATTTGGGAAACTAACTCATTTACGTCACTTCCAACTGAATCGTTTGCAAATTTAACTTCTTTGTTTATTAATTCGCTTAGTTTTTCAGCAACTGGTTTTAAGCTAAATTCTGGTTGAACTTTGCCATTAGGTCTTCCAAGATGGCTCATTAAAATTGTTTTTCCACCATCTTTTATTATTTTTTCAATTGTTGGTAAAGCTGCTGTAATTCTTTTATCGTCAGTTATTTTTTGATTTTCATCAAGTGGAACGTTAAAATCAACACGGACTAAAACACGTTTTCCATTTAATTGAACATCATCAATTGTTAATTTATTCATATTTTCCTCTAAATTAATAAAAAAAAGACGGCTAATGCCGTCTAAATAAAATACTTATTTTGTTGCCATATATCTAACTAAATCAACAACTTTACAAGAATAACCCCATTCGTTATCATACCAAGAGACAACTTTAACAAAAGTTTCGTTTAGCATAATTCCAGCATCAGCATCAAAAACAGAAGTTCTTTCTTCGCCAAGGAAATCATTTGAAACAACTTGTTCTTCAGTATATCCTAAAATTCCTTTAAGATTAGTTTCAGAAGCTTTTTTCATTGCGTCTTTAATTGCTTGATAAGTAGTTGGTGTTTTTAAGTTAACTGTTAAATCAACAACTGAAACGTTTGGAGTTGGAACTCTGAATGACATTCCAGTTAGTTTTCCATTAAGTTCTGGAATAACTTTACCAACAGCTTTTGCAGCGCCAGTTGATGAAGGAATAATATTTTGTCCTGCACCGCGCCCGCCTCTCCAATCTTTCATTGAAGGACCGTCAACAGTTTTTTGTGTTGCTGTTGTAGCGTGAACTGTTGTCATTAAACCACTAACAATTCCAAAATTATCGTGTAGAACTTTAGCTACTGGAGCTAAACAGTTTGTAGTGCAAGATGCATTAGAAACAATTGCTTCGCCTGCATAAGATTCGTTATTTACACCCATAACAAACATTGGAGTATCATCTTTTGAAGGAGCTGATAATACAACTCTTTTTGCACCAGCATCAATGTGTAATTGAGCTTTTTCTTTTGTTAAGAAAAGTCCTGTTGATTCAACAACATATTCTGCTTCAACTTCATTCCATTTTAAGTCAGCAGGATTTTTTTCAGCCGAAACGCGAATTGTTTTACCGTTTACAACTAAATGACCATCTTTTACGCTAACTTCACCTTTAAATCTGCCGTGAGTTGAATCATATTTTAACATATAAGCAATGTAATCAACATCTAATAAATCGTTGATTCCAACTACTTCTACGTCGTCTAATTCCACAGCACGTCTAAAAACTAAACGTCCAATTCTTCCAAAGCCGTTAATTCCTATTTTAACTGCCATTATTTCCTCCATCTTAGGTTTTAATTAAATTATTTATTTTTACTAACAAAATTACTTTTATTTATTTACGAATGCAAAATTACTTAGATTTCCTAAATTATTCAATTATTTAGCTTCCTTTATATAATATATTCAGATTTTTTTCTCACTTTAGTTAAATAGTTTAGGATATAAATCTATTTACTTTTAATAATTAATAGCTATTTATTTCATTTTAATAATAATTATAAAATATTTACCGATAACAATATAAATTAATAGTTATCCATTCTCTTAATGTAAACTTAATCAATCATTGTTTTAAATTATTTTATATTTAAATTTTAAAATGATTATCTTGGCAATATTTATTTGACTTAATTCAAATTATTTAGGTTAATTATGGAAATAGTATCTACTTCTTTACAATATGTGCCAATATTTGCTGATTTACCAACTGAAACTTTACTAAAAATTGAAAAAATTGGTAGTAAAAGAAAGTACAACAAAGAGGAGCCAATTTTATTAGAAGAAGATGCCGGAAATGCACTTTTTGTAATTCTTAACGGTAAAGTTAAAGTTTCGCGGTCTAGCTCGGATGGACGTGAAGTTATTTTAACAATTTTAGGTGATTCCGACTTTTTTGGTGAAATGGCAATTTTAGATGGTTTAGCACGTTCAGCAAATGTTATTGCAATTGAAGAATCTGAGGTTTTTCTTATCCAACGTAATGATTTTTTGCAACTACTTCACGATCATCCCGAAATTTCGGTTATTCTTTTGCAAGAATTAACAGCACGTTTGCGAAATGCCGATATGAAAATTAAAGCGCTTTCACTAAAAGATGCCGAAGGTAAAGTTGCAACTGTTTTATTACAAATTGCTGAGTATTCTGGGAAAATTAAAGGCGGAGTTGTAGAAATTGATAAACTTCCTGTGCAACAAGATCTAGCAAATATGGCTGGAACTTCCCGCGAAACAATTTCGCGAACTCTTCATTCTTTTGCAAAACGTGGATTTGTGGAAATGGACGGAAATAAACTTCGTATTGTCAATTTTGAAAAGTTTAAAGAGTCATTTGAGTGAAAATATTACCACGAATTGATTTACACATGCACACAACTTTTTCGGATGGATTTTTCACTCCAACAGAATTGATAAGAAAAGTAAAAGATTTGAGTATCGGCATTGTTAGCATAACCGACCACGACAGCCTTAACGGTTTGGAAGAAGCTACACAAGTTGGAAAGGAATTAGATGTTATTGTCATTCCAGGTTTAGAAATTAGCACAGATGTTGAAGACCGCGAAGTTCATCTTCTTGGATATTTTATTGATACAAATAACCAAGAATTAAACAAATATTTAAGTTTTTTTAGAGATGAGCGAATTCAACGTGCTAATATTATGATTGATAAATTAGCAAATTTAGGATTTGATATTTCAATTAATGACGTTCTGGAAGTTGCAAAAAATTCTGCTGTTGGAAGACCACATATTGCTTTGGCTATGTTAAAAAAAGGAATTGTAAAAGATTATTACGAAGCATTCCAAAAATATTTACGTGACGATGGACCAGCATATGAAAGAAAAATTCACGTTTCATCGCAAAGTGCATTAAAACTAATTTCTGACGCTGGCGGATTATCTTTTATCGCACATCCAGGACATTTGAAAGAATCAATTCTACTTTCGCTTATAAATTCTGGCGTTGACGGAATTGAGGTAAATCACCCTTCGCACAACGAATATCAGAAAAAATACTATAAAGGAATTGTTAATCAATATTGCTTGCTCGAATCTGGTGGCTCCGATTTTCATGGTGGAATGAAAGGCGATGATGAAAATCTTGGAAAATACTTACTTGACCCAAAAAATTTAAATGCAATGGGAAGAATTTTAACTTAACCTTTAGTTAAATTCAAGCGTTTTATGTTAATCGATAAAATCATAGAAAAAATTAAAATTTTGGGATAAATAAATAACTGTTTTTTTTTTGCATTTTTAATTATCTATGCAATTATAAATAAACTTTTTGTATTATTATCTCAAAAGCTCATAATTGAAATTAAGGCAAAAATATGTTACTAAAAAAATCTATTTTTTTCATTCTAATAATTACCTCTTTCCTATTTTCACAAAATGTTGGAGTTTGGAAAAATTACGCAAACATGGACGATGTTATGCATATTTCTCAAACAAATAATGGTTTTTGGATTGCAACAACTGGTGGTGCTGGATATTTTTCTAATTCAACTAGTAACTTTGAAACATTTTTGACAAATTCTGAAGGATTGAGCAACCAAAATATCACGGCATCGGGTATTGACCAAAATGGAAATGTTTGGTTTGGAATGCAAAATGGAATGATTGATATTTACAACCCAAATGATAAATCTATAGTTTCCATTAAAGATATTTTTGAGTCACCAAATACTTCCAAACAAATAAACGATATTTTTATTGCTGGCAATATTGCTTATGTTTCCACACAATTTGGACTTTCGCTAATAAACACAGATGACCTTAATTTTATTTCTTCTACTGCAAAATTTGGAAATTTCCCAAGTTCAATTAGTGTAAATAGTACTATTTTTGATGATAAAATTTACGTTTCAACTGATTATGGAATTGCAATTCAAAATGACGGTGCAACTAATTTGGTTGCTCCAGAATCATGGACAACATATTTAACAACTACAAATATTGCCGCAAGTAAAATTTATAAAACCCTAAAATTTAATAACAAAATCATATCGGCAACTGATAAAGGTTTGTTTACTTTTAATGGAACAAATTGGGTGCCTTATGCTTACTCAAATGCTGTTTTAGATATAGCTGTTTTAGAAAATGAATTAATCGTTTTATTTGCCAATTCTTTAAATAGTTACGATGGAATTACAAGTAAGCCGATTTATAATACATCGAGTTCGTTACACAAAGTTACTACTACTGATGATGGCTCTATTTTGGTCGCCTCAAATAATGGTTCAATAAAAATAAATGGCGATAGTAGTCAAGTTTTTATGCCAAATGGACCAATAAATAATTCTTTCGAAAGTTTAACTGTTGACAAAAATGGAGCATTGTGGGTTGGAACTGGAAAAGACCAATTCGGTCGTGGTTTTATGAAGTTTGAAAATGGAATTTGGACAAACTACAACACAGCTACATTACCAGAATTGCCAAATAATAACTATCATAATGTATTTGCTGATGGCGATGATGTGTTCCTTTCCAACTGGGGTTCGGGACTTACAATTGAAAACAATGGTACATTTTCATACTTAAATGCAAGTAATTCTGAACTTGTGGGCATTCCAGGCTATCCAAATTTTGTTGTTATTATGAACGCTCAACGAGATAGCAAAGGCGATTTGTGGTTTTTTAATCACGCTTCAGATGATGGAAAGCCTTTAATTCAATTAACGTCAAATTCAACTTGGTATCACTATACTTTCCCTTTTTCTCCATTAACGCTTGATAATTTTATGCTTGATGGCTTAATTGATGAATATGACACAAAGTGGTTTAATGTTGTTGGAAGAGGTTTATTTTATTTTAATGAAAATAGCTCGCCAGCGGATAATTCAAACGATGTTTGGGGACAGTTAACTACTACAAATGGATTAAATTCAAATTACGTAAACGCAATTGCTGTTGATAAACGTGGTGAATTATGGATTGGAACTACGAGCGGAATGAATATTCTTGCAAATACTGCATCACCAAATTCTTTAATTACGTCCGTTTTTGGTTTGCGTCAGCAATCAATTACCGCAATTGCAGTAGATCCATTAAATTATAAATGGGTTGGAACATATCAAGGACTTTTCGTAATGTCCGCTGATGGTTCTTCTCTTATTGCTCAGTATGATAGCAAAAATAGTCCACTTCCATCGGATAATATTCTATCTTTGGCAATTGACGAAAATTCTGGTCTTGTTTATATTGGAACAAGTTACGGATTAAGCACATTAACAACATCATCTCTTGAACCAAAACTAGAATTTGATAAAATTTTAACTTACCCAAGTCCGTTTAAAATTGGAGTTCACGAATATGTTACTTTTGATGGTTTGGTGCAAAATAGCACCATTAAAATTCTGTCAATTTCGGGTGAATTAATAAAAGAACTAGAAACTCCCGGTGGAAGAATAACTTTTTGGGATGGTAAAGATGAAAATGGTAAATTTGTAAGTAGTGGAATTTATCTTTTAGTAGCTTTTGATGAAGAAGTTGATAAAATTACCACATCAAAATTTGCTGTTATTCGTTAATTAAAAAATTTTTATATGATAGATTTAATTGAAGTTTCAATCCAATTTACTGGAGTTCCGCTTTTTGAATCCACAAACATAAAAATCAACAAGGGCGATAGAATTGCTCTTGTTGGTGCAAATGGTACTGGAAAATCAACAATTTTAAAACTAATAGCTGGTTTGGAAGAAACTTCTTCTGGACAAATTAATAAGCAAAAGAACATTTCTACGGGTTACCTCCCGCAAGAATATTTAAACACTTCCACAAAATCAGTATTTGATGAAGTAAAAGAATCACTTGTAAAAGTGCGTGAGATTGAAGTTTCCGAAACACAACTTCACGAAATAATAAATAACTCAAATTCCGAAGTTGAAAGAGAACGTGCAATAAACGAGCTTGGTAATTTGGAAAATAAGAAAATAGAAATTGACTATTATTCCATAAACTCGCAAATTGAAAAAGTGCTCGAAGGTCTGGGATTTACAGTTGACGATTTTTCTCAACCAGTTTCCACATATTCTGGTGGATGGCAAATGCGAATTGAACTTGCCAAAATTCTTCTCGGAAATCATGATATTATTCTTTTAGATGAGCCTACAAACCATCTTGATATCGATTCTCTTCAATGGCTTATTAATTTTTTGATGAATTATAAAGGTGCTTTGCTTCTCGTTTCGCACGATAGATTTTTTGTAAATAAACTAACTCAAAGAACGCTTGAAATTTTCAACAAAAAGCTTACTCTTTATAATGGAAATTATGATGCTTATTTGCGATTTAAAGAAGAACGTGACAAGCAATTAATTGCAAATTTTCAAAGCCAAGAAAGAAAGCGAAAACAAACTGAAGATTTTGTAGAGCGTTTTAGATATAAAGCAACAAAAGCGAAGCAAGTTCAAAGTAGAATTAAACAGCTGAACAAACTTGAGGAGCTTGAACTTCCAGATTTTGAAGGGAAAATAAATCTGCTTTTTCCAGAACCACCGCGAAGTGGATCAATTCCTATTGATATTAAATCACTTACGAAACAATATGACAATAATCTCGTTTTTAGTAATTTAGATTTTAGAGTAGAACGTGGTGATAAAATTGCTTTTGTTGGACCAAATGGTGCTGGAAAAACAACTTTAGCAAAAATAATTGCTCAAAAAATTGGCTATAATAGCGGAGAAATGATTGTCGGTCATAATACAATTACTTCCTACTACGCTCAGGAAGTAACTGCCGATTTAGATTTGGAAAGCGACGTTATCGATTGTGTTATGCAAAGTTCCATTGAATCAACTCCGCAGCAAATTAGGACAATTCTTGGCTCTTTTTTGTTTACAAACGATGATGTTTTTAAAAAGACAAAAGTGCTTTCTGGAGGTGAAAAAAGTCGTGTTGCTTTGGCTAAAATTTTGTTAACTAAAGCTAATTTGATAATTCTTGATGAACCGACAAACCATCTTGATTACAATTCTAAATTGGTTTTACAAGACGCATTAGTAAATTTTAGTGGCTCGCTTATAATCGTTTCTCACGATGTTGATTTTCTAAAACCAATTGTAAATAAAGTTTTTGAGATTAGAAAACTGAAACCGACTCTTTTTGTTGGTGGAATTGACTATTATTTTACTAAACGAGATTCAATAATTGAAAAAGAAGAAGTAAAATCTACTGATAAACTTTCTGTTTCCAATGCAAACAGAAAAGACCAAAAGCGGTTTGATGCAGAAAATCGTAAAAAACGTTATGAAGCTACAAAAATTCTAAAAAAGGAAGTAACAAAATTAGAAAGCGAAATTGAAGCTCTTGAATCCCAAATTGAAAATTTAGAAGTTGAGCTTGGTGATGAAAAAATATACTCAAATCCACGACTTTCTGTTGAAAAGAACAAAGAATACGAAAATCTCAAAAAAAAATTAGATAGCATTTATTCAATTTGGACACAAAAATCGGAAGAATTAGAGAATATTGAAAGCGAATTTATTTAGTTAAAAATTCCTCAACAAGTGAAATTCCTCCATAAAGTGGTGCATCATCACCAAGATTTGTGGCAATAATTTTAACATTTTTACCAGGTTCTGGAAGTACTGCTCTATCAAAACTCTTTTTAATTTCTGGAATCGCAAAATCGTTTAACGCCTCAATAACTCCGCCTCCAAGTACAATTGTATCAATATTTAGCAAAGTTGTGATGCTTCCAAGAACGGAGCCAATTACTTTAAAGGCTTTTTTAACTTCCTTTTTAACTAATTTGTCGCCACTTGCTACTGCATTTGCTAAAGCATTGCTTTTTATTTTATCACCAACTATAAATTCTTGAATATTGCTTTTATTGCCTTTATTAATTTTTCTGTTAATATTCTCAACAATTGCAGTTCTGCTTGCAACCATTTCAAATGTTTTTGAATCTTTACTAAATGCCAACTCGCCTTTGTTATTTACTAGCATGTGACCTATTTCGCCTGCAAAAAAGTTTGTTCCACGATAAATATTTCCATTAAAAATTAAAGCGCCACCAATTCCTGTTCCAATAAAAACGATTAACATATTATTTACTTCGTTATTAAACTCATGATTTTTTATTCCAAGTGCCGCAAGATTGACATCATTTTCTAAAAATACTGGAATTTTGTAGCTTTTTTGCAATGCTTCTTTGATGTTAAAATTCTTAATTCCTAAATTTGGAGCGTTACTTAACAAACCAGAAATCGGGTTAACCGTACCAGGAACCCCCATTGCAATTGCTACAATGTCTTTTTCTTCAATTTTGTGGTTTTCTAATAGCGTATTTATCGAATTTACAATACACTCAACTATAAAATCGGCTCCTTTTGTAGAATCTGTTGGAATTTTTACTTTTCCCACAATTTCATTTTTCGCATTTATTAATGCAGAAAGTATTTTGGTTCCACCAAGATCAACTGTAATTATAAAGTTTGAATTATCCATTTTGCTCTTCATTTTTTTTAATTTTATTTCTATTTGTGAAGATAGCAATCGATAAATTTATATGCAAAGATAAACTTCAAATCATTTTCAAGTGCTTGATTTTTTTAATAATTTTGAACTATGAAAAACAAACCATTAAAGAAATTTGGACAGAATTATTTAACCGATAAAAATACTATTTTAAAAATTATTGACTGTTTTAATCCACAAAAAGATGACAGCATAATTGAAATAGGACCTGGACGTGGAGCTTTAACTAACGAGCTTTCGAAAACATCCTATAATGTTAAAGCAATAGAAATTGATACGCGAGTTATTGAAGAGCTTTCAAATCAGTTTCCAAATGTTAAATTTATAAACAAAGATTTCTTAAAATTGGATTTTTCTGAGGTTTTTGAGTCAAAAAAATTGCGAGTTATTGGAAACATTCCATACAACATTACTTCACCAATAATTTTTAAGCTAATTGAAAGCAGAACTTTGTTTAGCGATGCATTAATTATGGTTCAATACGAAGTTGCAAAAAGAATGATTTCTAAGCCAAATTCGAAGGATTATGGAATTCTTGGCGTAATTTTGAACTATTTTGCTACTGTAAATTTAGAATTTAAAATTCCTCCAACAGTTTTTGTTCCAAAACCAAAAGTTGATTCGGCAATTATTAGTCTTAAATTTAATAAAATTTGCAACAGCGAATTAAACGACCGATTTTTCATAAATTTTGTAAAATCTTCCTTCGGAAATAGAAGAAAAACCTTAAAAAATTCATTGAATAATTGTATCTTTGCAAGTAATAATATTAACGAAATTGATTTCGATTTTTCACGACGAGCCGAAACATTAAGTATTGAAGAATTTGTTTGGTTAGCATTAACCCTTTCAAAGCAAAGTAACTATGGAAGAGAATAAAGATAAAATAGCGGTAAAAGATGTTATTCAGGTAGATAATGAGCTACTTAATAGCATTGCGGATTTGGTTAAAGAAAAAGCCTCATCCACGCTATTAAACCTCTTTGCCGATATTCACTCTGCCGATATTGCCGAAATTATAAATCACTCAAGTATATCTAACGCTCAATACCTTTTTGAACTTTTAGACACCGAAACTGCTGGCGAAGTAATTACCGAAATAGATGAAAATCTTCGCGAAAAAATAATAAATAAAATTGATACTGAAAAGCTATCTGATATTATTGACGAACTTGAAACCGACGACGCAACAGACATTTTAGGCGAATTAACCGATGAAGTTGCTGACGAAGTTCTTAATATGATGGATGTTGAAGGTTCTAATGATGTTAAAGAACTTCTAAAATATGACGAAGATACTGCCGGCGGTATTATGAGCAGCGATTTTGTTTCGGTTGAAGATACCGAAACAATTAGAGCAGCAATTAGAGCAGTTAGAAATAATGCTGAAGATTTTGAACATATTTACTCAATTTATGTAATAAATAGTCAAAAAGTTCTTGTTGGAATTGTTACTCTAAAATCATTACTAATTAATCCTTTACGCACAAAAATAACTTCTGTTATGCAAGAAGATTTAATATACGTTACTCCCGATTTAGATCAGGAACATGTGGCAAACGTAATGAAAAAATATAATTTGGTAGCAATTCCTGTTGTTGATGAAGATAAAGTAATGCTTGGCAGAATTACAATTGATGATATTGTTGACGTTATTCAAGAAGAAGCGGATGAAGATATTCAAAAGATGGCTGGTCTTTCTGAAGAACAGGAATCAAGTGACTCTATTTTCCGCATTTCACGAATTAGACTACCTTGGCTTTTAATGGCACTTGTTGGCGAGTTATTAGGTGTTTTTTTACTTTCAAGGTTTGAACATATTATTGCACAAATTACAATTGCAGCATTCTTTTTTCCAATATTGATGGCAATGGGTGGAAGTTCTGGAAGTCAAGCAGCAATTGTTATGGTTAAAGGTATAAGCACAGGAGAATTGTGGTTTAAAGATTCCATCAAAAAGCTCGCAAAGGAACTTCTTGTTGGAATTATGAATGGAATAGTAATAAGTGGCATTTTATATCTTGCTACGTCATTTTTCTTTAAAGATCATATATTTTTGCTCGTTTTAACGGCTTCAATGATTACAATAATCGTCTTTGCAACCATGCTTGGTGCAACAGTACCGCTTATTCTAAAAAAGCTAAAACTTGACCCAGCAGTTGCAACTGGTCCTTTTGTAACCACTTCAAATGATATTCTCGGACTAATAATTTATCTAACTTATCTTTCAATCTTTATTTTTAAATGATGAAATTCCCCAAAACTTATTTACTAAATCTATATGCAATTGATTTATTAATTATTTCATTTGCTTCGTTTTTAACTTTATTAAATATTATTTTTTTTAATAGAGTTGATAATTGGATAAATCACGTTTTCTTTAATACTCTTTTTACAACTTTTATAGTTTTTGTTGCTCACAAAGATGCAGCCGTAAAAAGTCGTTTTTGGCAAGAATTCCACTATTGGTATATACTTCCAACTATATTTATTTCATTTAAAGAAATATATTTTATGGTAAAGCCAATTTCCGGAGTTGATTGTGACCATTATTTGATTGCGATTGATAAGTTTATATTTGGAGTAAATCCAACTCAATTTCTATTTCAATATTCAAATCCAGTTTTAACTGAAATTTTACAAATTGCATATTCAACATTCTTCTTTTTGCCAATTATCTTAATTGTTGAATTACAACTCAAAAAGAAGATTTTAAATTTTAGATTCGCTGCTTTTTCAATAACTCTCGGTTTCGTGCTTTCTTATATCGGCTATTTTTTAGTACCGGCAATTGGTCCGCGATTTACTTTGCACAATTTTGAAATGACAAACTTTGAATTGCCTGGAATTTGGCTTACAAATCATTTACGTGAAATTATCAACACCGCCGAAGCTGTTCCCAATGGCACATTAAATCCAACAGGAGTTGTTCAACGCGATGTTTTTCCAAGTGGGCATACACAAATGACTTTGATTGTGATGTATTTATCGTATAAATTTAGAACAAAATCACGCTATTTTATTTATCCAACAGGAATTTTACTGATTTTTGCCACCGTTTATTTGCGTTATCATTATGTTGTTGATGTAATTGCTGGATTTATTTTTATGGTTGTAACAATGTATTTAGCAAAATATTTGTTCAATGCTTGGAATAAATATCGAAATTGCAAAATTTTTGATTACAAAAGCAATATTTAACATATAGTTTTCAGCAAGCCTATTGAATATTTGCTGAATATAAGACTTTTACTAAAATGGAATTTTGATTATGGATAAAAAGAAACAAGTTAGAAGAATTTTTGATTCAATTTCTTATCGTTACGATTTTTTGAACCATCTTTTAAGTGGTGGCGTCGATTTTTATTGGAGAAAAAAAGCACTAAAACTAAGTAAAATTGACAATAATTCATTTCTTTTGGATGTTGCCTGCGGAACTGGCGATTTTGCCATAGCAGCAAAAAAAATGGGAGTGAAAAAGATTGTTGGGGCTGATTTATCCTTTAATATGCTTAAACTATTTAAGCAAAAATCGGATTGGATTAATGGAAATTTGGTAGAAACTGTTGCCGAAGAAATTCCTTTTAAGGATAATTCGTTCACAAATATAACAGTCGCTTTTGGAGTTAGAAACTTTTACGATTTGCTCGAAGGTTTTAAGTCGTTTCACAGAATATTAAAAACTGGCGGAAAAGCTACAATTTTGGAATTTAGACTTCCATCCAATGCTTTTATTAAATGGATTTACCTTTTTTATTTCAAAAATATTTTACCTTTTATTGGTAATTTAATTTCAAAAGATAAAGAAGCATATACATATTTACCAGAATCTGTTGATGAATTTGATGCAAAAATTGATTTGAAAAAATACTTATTAGATGCGGGTTTTAAAACTGTTACAATAAATCAAGCTACTTTTGGAATTGTTCAGATTGCAATTGCCCAAAAATAGCTCTAAAATCAAGAATATTATTCAATTTTAGTGTTAATAACAAACAATTGCTATTAACACTAAAATTTGAAATATTGTATTTAATCAGATAAAAATTAAAATCTTATTTGTGTTTAAAGAAAACATCAAACAATTCGAGTAAATCATGCTTAAAATCATCAATATCAATTTGTTCATCCCCAACATGCAAAAGTGCTCCGCCTTTATCGCAAATTTCTAATTTAAAGTGGCTTTTAGCAGAAGTAATATCGTTACAAATTTTAACATAAGGATGACGTGAAACTTTCCGCAATAATCGTTTAATTGTTTCACTTGATTCAAGAGGTGAGTTTTTAATCCAAGGTTGCAGATGAACGACTGTTGAAGCGAATGCAAAAATATTATCGCCATTCAAATCTTCTTCCAACCTTTGATGGTCTCTTGTTAATTTCTCATAAACATTTCTTGGGCATTGAAACTCGTGAAATACTGACATAATTTACCTCAATCCAGTTAACAAATATTTACCAAAGTGTACTTCAATAAATATAATCAATTGATAAAAATCAAGTTATTTATTCCTAATTCTTACCAATTGATTAAAAATATATATTATTCTTCTCGCATATTATATTTTTTACGATTGTGTGGGTCTAAATGCAATTTTCGCATTCTAATCGACTTTGGAGTAATTTCAATTAATTCATCCTCTTTTATATATTCAAGCGATTCTTCCAAAGTAAATTTTATTGCAGGAACAATTTTAGCGGCTTTATCAGCTCCAGAAGAACGCATATTTGACATTTTCTTTTCACGATTTATGTGTACTTCAATATCGTTTTCTTTATTGTATTCACCAACAATTTGTCCTTGATAAACAACTTCGCCTGGCTCTACAAAAAACTTACCTCTATCTTGAAGCGAATTTATTGCATAGGTTGTAGAAGTTCCTTCGTGCATCGCAATAAGAACTCCAGCTTGTCTGTGAGCAATTGAACCTTTAAAAAATTCATATTGATAAAATCGGTGGTGCATTGTGCCTTCACCAAAAGTAGCTGTAAGAATTCTATTTCTTAATCCCATTAAACCACGTGCGGGAATGTGAAATTCAAGTTTGGTTAGTGAACCTTTTGGTTCCATTTTGGTCATTTCACCACGTTTGTTTCCAACAATTTCAATTACTTTTCCAGTTAGTTCTTGCGGAACATCTACAACAAGAGTTTCAATTGGTTCAGCTTTTTTTCCATTAATTTCTTTATAAATTACTTTTGGAGCACCAACTGCAAATTCATAACCTTCACGACGCATATTTTCCATAAGAATGGAGAGATGCAAAATTCCCCTTCCCGAAACTTTGTAAGTATCTGGCGAGCCAGTTTCTTCTACGTGAAGAGCCACATTTTGCTCTAATTCTTTGTAAAGTCTATCGCGCAAATGGCGAGATGTAACATATTTTCCTTCTTTTCCGTAAAATGGAGAAGTATTTACAGTAAAATTTAGGCTCATAGTTGGTTCGTCAATTGCGATAATTGGCATTGGTTCTGGAGTTTCACCGCCAGCAATTGTATCACCAATATCAATGTTTTCAACTCCAACAATTGCACAAATATCTCCAGTTTGTACTTCATCAACTTCTAATCTTCCAAGACCTTCAAACGTAAATAGCTGTTTAATATTAATTTTACGAATACTTCCATCACGTTTAATAATGCTTAATGGTTCACTTCTTTTCAATGTTCCTCTAAAAACTCTACCTATTCCGATTCGACCAACATATTCGCTATAATCGATTGAGGTAACTTGCATTTGAGTATCACCTTCAAGCAATTCTGGTTGTGGAATATTGGTTATAATTCGGTCAAGTAATGGAGTTAGATCAACTGGTTCATCTGTTAATTTTTTAACAGCCCAGCCATTTCTTCCACTTGCGTAAACATATTTGAAATCAAGTTGGTCTTCAGTAGCATCCAAATCGATAAAAAGATCATAAATTTCGTCAAGCACTTCCAAAGGACGATTGTCAGGTCGGTCAATTTTGTTTATAACAACAATTGGTTTTAGATGAAGATTTAGCGCTTTTTCAAGTACAAATCGTGTTTGAGGCATTGGTCCTTCAAACGAATCAACTAAAAGTAGAACGCCATCAGCCATTTTTAAAACTCGCTCAACTTCGCCACCAAAATCGGCGTGGCCTGGTGTATCAATTAAATTAATTTTAAAATCTTTATATGGAATGCTAATATTTTTTGCTAAGATGGTGATTCCACGTTCACGTTCTAAATCGTTTGAATCCAAAAAACAATCTTGAACAACCTGATTTTTTCTAAAAATTTTACTTTGTTTAAGCAATTCATCAACTAAAGTTGTTTTGCCGTGATCTACGTGGGCAATAATTGCAATGTTTCTAATATTTTTCAAATTTACTCCTAATAAAAAACCTCACTTTTCTGTGAGGTTTAAACACATTTTCATTTACGATTGCAAAAATACGTATAAAAACAAAGAAAACAAATTTTAGAAAAATCTGAAGCAAGCTAAAAAGTCAAGTTTATTCCAAAACCATATTCTATTCCAGTTAAATTGTATGGAATACTTGGGTTAATTAGGTGTGAATTGTATAAAACAGAGGCTTCAAGATGAAAATCGTTAAATAATTTGAAATTCAAACCAGTTCCAAGTTGGAAATTCATGTGAACTTCCCTTTCATCTACAAGAATATCGTCAGTTTTATAATACAATCTAATATAATTAACTCCAGATAAAATAACGACATAGGGTTTAATTGCCCCTTCAAGAAAATAGTGCTTTCCACCAATTTGCAATGCAAGCATAGATAACTTTGGAACAGAATAGCTTGAATTTGATTTTAATCGGTATTTATTATAACCAATTTGAAAATCAACTTGCCATTCATTTGAATATTCCCAACCGTAACTCAAGTAATATGCTGTTCCAGTATTCCAATTTGTTGCAAATATTCCAATTGGAGTAACTGCCCTAACAGAAGCTGAAATTACAGAATTTATACTGTCATTTTCTTGTGCTAAAATGTTTGTAATTGCAAAAAGGGTTAATATTATAAATACTTTTTTCATTCATTCTCCAAAGAAATGCATCATTAAATCTAAAAAGCATAACCGATAAATATTCGCTCTTCATTATTTTTTTTACTAACATTTTGTAAGTCATCGTATTTTCCACGTCGGTGATAATACAAATATTCAATTCCTAAAAACCAATTTTCATAAATTCTAAATCTAATTTTAGGAGCGAGCATACCAATAATTTCATCGCCAGGAGCGCCATCCCAAGTATGAATCCACCAAAAATTATATTTTAGATAGATTGACCCAAATGAAAGCCTTAAAATGGATTCAGAGGAAACCATTGCTCCAGGTCCAATATTATAAGTTCGTGCAGAATCGAGAAAATCGACATTAAAATCGTTTGAATAATTTGAATTTGCTCCGCCCATTAAAACTGCACCTAAATGCAACGAAGTTATAAAATGAATATCTTTTTTCATTGGTGAACGATAAGCACCTCCAACACCGAGACTAACACCACCAATTTGATAAATATTATTTTCTAAATAATAAAAATGTCCAAATGTTCCGCCCAAAATTCTATGATCATTTCCAAAATCTTTTACAAAACCAGCAAAAATGTTAGATATTTGCATTTGTCCAATAATTGGTTGATTTGCAAAATTTAGTGCCATGTTCATCCTAAAAAAATCGAATGGTTTAATTTTGGTTGTTTTAAACAATTTTCCATAAACAATATCAAGAGTGAGCATTGGATTTCTTTTTCCATTTTCGAAATCGAGACCATCGGCAACATTGTTACCTCCAAAAGCAATTTCGCCTAATAATTGGTCTTTTTTATATAATTTTTGAGAAGTTATTCTCGAGGTTCTTCCAGTAATTAAGCGATTAAACAAACGTCCTGGATTAAAAATACCTGCTCCAATTTCTCTAAAAACTCTTTCGGAACCGGTTGTTTTTTCGTCAATAATTAAATTGGATAATTTATAAAACACTTCGCCGATAATTGAACCTCCATAAGCTGTCATAATCCAATCATTGAAAGAAGGTGGTTCGTTTTCCATCAAAAATTCCCAATGAAGGCTTCCAATTGCAGAAACTCCAAGCGAAGTCCAATAATTATATCCCGAAGATTTTGCCAAATTATAATAAATTGACCCATTTATTGGATGACCGAACATGTTTGTGATAAATCCATCTGCATCCGTTGCCCACCCACGTTCAAAATTGTGCAAAACCGATTTTGTACTAATTTTTGCAAACTCAGAACCCATTAAAAAATTGAATCCGCTTAAAGTTGTATTAAGAGCAAAACTTTCCACGACTGGAACCCAAAGTGGTTTTTGAGGATTAAATTTAACAACTGTATCTGGATTGGGTGGAATATATTCCGTTGCCACAAGTATAGAATCAGCACTTGATGAGTATAAAAATTGGCTTTTTACACAATTAAATGATAGCAAAATTAAAAATAAAACCGTAAAATATTTGTTCACTAAAACTCCAGTAATTCCTTCAAAAATAAGTCTAAAAATTCTTTAATTCTGCATTTTTAGACTTAAATTAAAAATGCTTTTTGATAATTAAGAATTATATTATCAATTATTTTGTCATTTTCTTCATCTATTTCGCAGTAATTTGGGTGATTTTCCAACCAATTTAGCGATAATTTTATTCCATCGGCATATTTCACATTACAATTAAATTCTGGAACAAAAGTTTTAATTTTGGAATTATCGAAAACAACGCTATTTGTTTTATCTCCGAGTAAACCAGCACCAATATTTGGTGCGTAGCTATTTATAAAATCAGTTGGAATATGAATTATATTCGGTTCAACTCCAAGAGCATTTCCAATAAAATTAAATATTTGATTCCACGTTAAAACTTCCTCGGAAGTAATGTGGAAAATTTCACCAATAGCTTTTGAATTTCCAATAAGTCCCATAAATCCTTTTGCAAAATCCGAATTATGCGTCATAACCCACAACGAAGTTCCATCGCCATGAACAATAACTTTTTTACCCAATTTGATTCTGTTGATTAAAGTCATTGGTTTTTTATTATTTGTGATTGCTGCTGGAACTAAAGTTAATCCATAAGTAAATGAGGGACGAACAATTGTGATTGGAAAACCGTTATTTTTGAATTCATTTATCAACAAATTTTCACAGTCAATTTTATCACTTGCATATTTCCAAAACGGGTTTGAAACTGGAGTTTTTTCAGTAATAAGATAATTTTCAACTGGTTTTTGATAAACTGAGGCAGAACTGATAAAAATAAATTGTTTTGTTTTATTCTTAAATAGATTTAAATCAAATTTTATGTCTTCTTGAGTGAAAGCTAACCAATCGACAACAACATCAAAAGTTTCATTTTTAAGCAAATTGTACATTGCTTTTCGGTTACTTATATCGCCATAAATTATTTTTGCATTTTTAGGAGTAAATTCAGAATTTCTTCCACGCTTGAATAAATAGAGGTCAATTCCACTTTTTACACATAATTCTGAAACTGCCGCACTAATTATACCCGTTCCACCAATGAATAAAACTTTCATAAAATTCCAAAAAGAATAAAAAAATGAGGAGCCGAAACTCCTCACAAAGATATAAATTATTTATAACAGAATTTTGTTTTTTATAATTCTAAGCTAATATCAAAGAAATGAACATAATTAAGTCTGCCATAATCAGCATAAGCATAGTTTATAAAAACTCCAAAATTATCACTAATTTTGTATTTAATACCACCACCATAAGATAAACCGCCTTCGCTATTATCCATAAATAATTGGCGATAACCAACACGCACCATAAACATTTCATCATAAGCAAATTCTGAACCGATATTTAAGTATTCAGAATTATCGTTTGGATGAACTGCATCAACTGCTCCTGACAAACGAATATACCGAGTTTTTAGAACATCCATTGCTAAACCAAAACGAAACATAAGTGGAATTGGAAAAGCATCTGTGTCATAATTAGATGGAATATTATTTGGTCCAGTTTCGGTATCATTATCTGGGTCGGTATTAAATTGAATATCGCGACCATCTAACGATAAATCGGAGCCAAAATTGAAAATTGCAGCTGAGATTGTTAAATCATTAAAAGGTGTGCGATACAAAGTACCAATATCGAGTGCAAAACCAGAAGATGAAGAATTCCAAATAGTTTCGCTAATAAATTTTGCATTAACACCAACAGAAAATCTATCTGATAGCATTTTTGAATATGTAAGTCCAACTGCAACTGCGGTAGCATTCCACATACGTCCATCACCGTCAGGATTAGTTAATGTGGTTACTTCTTGCTCAGGAGTTCCAAGAGAAGTAAAACTTGCTGCAATTGTTCCCATATCACCCATATTAAAAGAAGCAGCTGCAAAATCATATTTTACATCTGCAAGCCAATTAGCATGGTTAAAAGTAACTTCGGTGGTATTTGAGTTTGTTGAGAGTCCAGCTGGGTTCCAATATACAGAATAAATATCGTGGGTCATTGCAGAATAAGCGCCACCCATACCAACTGCTCTTGCACCAGCACCAATTTTTAGGAATTGGGCAGAAGTAGTTCCAACTTTAGTAGTACCACTAAGTATTTGTGCATTGGATTGAGTTAACAATCCAAGCACTAAGAATATAATTATAAGACTATATTTTTTCATTAATTTTCCTCCGTTATAAAATTTTAAAGATTTCATATTCATCATTCTTCCTATTTTATAACCCCAATTCTTCCAATTTTTTCACCAACATTAGGAACATCAACATGATAGATATAGACGCCATAAGCAATTCTATGACCTTCTAAGCTGAGTAAATCCCAAGTTGCATAGCTTGTATAATCATTTTTATATATCTCTTTTACCAATTCACCAGTAATTGTGTAAATTCTTATTGTACACTCTTTTGGCAAATTCCTAAACTGGATTTGTCTTTCTCCACGTTGCTCAGGCAATCTACCAGGTTCTTCTGCCAAATTGAAAGCAACATAAGGATTTGGAACAACATTTATTTTATCTAAACCAGATTTTACATCAGCAGGATTTATTTCTGCTGCCTTACTAGAATAGCTATATTTGTCACCAATTTGGAAAGGTTTATCGGTACGAACATGATAAACATCGCCAGCTTTTGGGAATTTAGGAATAAATTTAGCAACCAAAGTATCTATATGATCAATAGAATCTGGAACGCCAACTACAAATGTTGTATCATAAGAAGTTGTATCTGGTCTTAAGCTAAACTTAACCAAGTAAGAAACTTGTGAAGCACTTGTAGGTTTAGTTGGACGAAGAATAATACCTTCATTCCAATCCCAAATTCCATTTTTAGCAGTTAATGGAGTTTTTGTTTCATCTATCATGTAATTTGCTTTAATGAAATTACCTAAAGTATCAACTTCTGAAACGTTAACAATGTTAAAAGGAGTTGATTTTAATTTCATAGATGGAACCGCTAAAACTGAATCACCGCCAATGTAAGTACCTTCAGCAGTTGTATCAGCTAAATCTAACCATCTTATTTCCCAATCGGCTCTATATTGAACGTGAGGAGTTCCTATATAATCTGCGTTTGAAAGACTCCAAAGTGTTAAGTCAACAATGTTGGTTTCAGTATTATCTGACCAAACTGAGCGATTATTGTTTAGATTTAATGGATGATTATTAACAAATAATCTCATTCCGTCAAAAACTGGATTTGCGTCTGAACTATCAATTAAAGTACTATTATAAACAGGATAATATTGATAATTAACAGTAAATGATTCTCCTGCTGCTAAATCACCAGGGTTATTACCTCTAATTTTTCCTTCGGCTGCTTTAATTTGATATTTAGTTTTACTAATAACATTACCACCAGCATCTTTTAACACAAAGCTACTTTCTTTAATATTTTGCTTTAACAAATTAACAAAAACAGTATCTTTTGATATAAAAGCGTCATTAACACCAGTTGAATCAAATAAAGAATATCTATCAATATCAGCAAATTCAATAGTATATATTTTATTTTGAACGCTTTGTGGTTCAATGATTTTAATTACTAAATTGCCTGTTGAATTTCCAACAACTTGGTCTGGCTTTCCACCAACACCTGCTTCTGGGTCAGTAATTCCAGAAACATCACCCATTGGAACTGCCATTGCAGTATTTGGGTCGAATGTTAATTCGCTTGTAATTGGGTCAACATTGATAATTGTCTGAGTTTCTGTTGGTGGAATATTAAACATAATTGAGCCACCATCGTAAGCAGCTAATGCGTAATAATATGTAATTCCATTAGTTACTGTTGAATCGATAAATTCGTGAACTAAACCACTGTTTGTTCCAACATTATATTTTATTCCACGTCCTAAAAACTCGACTGGATGGAATCCACTTAAACTATCAACAACGTCAAATTGCGCAATTCCTTCTCCAATAAATGGATTACCAAAACCATCTGTAATTGTTTTAACATCTTGGAATTGAGGATCGCGACTTCTGTATATTTTATATCCTTGGAAATCGAATGTTCTAATAAATGGGTCGAATGATTTTTCTGCATAATCATCCCAATATAATGTAACTCTTCCGTCACCAGGCACAACAGAAAGATTTGGCTTATTTGGTGGCTTTGCAAATCTGTAATCAGATTCAAGAATACGAGTTGATGTTTCAGCATTCAAAATTAGATGGTCAATGTTATTTCCAAATAAAATTGCCATTGAAAATCTTTGAGTTTCACCAACTTCAAGATCTAAAGGACCAGTTCCAAAGTTGAAAATGTTATCGCCAGCTTCATTTAACAATTCTTGATCGGCACTAATTGAATCAGATGATAACCATTGCCACATTAAAGGATCGTTACGTGGAACGTTTGGATCTGAGTTTGTGTAAGCAGCAGCGTGAAAACTTGATAATCCAATTTGATCTGATTCTGAAATATCACGTAAACCAAAGTTTAATTCAGAACCAGCCCAACGTAAACCTTCTGCTCTTATATCAGAAATTGGTTCACCAACGTTGTATTCACCATCAGCATTTACGTCCGAATACCAACCTTGAGAAGGAACACCATCACCTTCGCCATAATCTGCGCCAGGATAATTTTCAGAATCTGGGCCAATACCGTCAATACCAATATCATCTTTTGTAGCATCCCAATCACCATCTTCATCACCTGAAAATCTTGGTTGTGGGTCGCCATAAATTGCAGTAAACTTATCTAAATCACTAATTCCAGTAGTAAGTGGAACTGTAATTCCATCTATATAAGTTCCAGAACTATTATCTGGTGATTCATCTGTTAAGCCATCATCATCATTATCTTTTAAATCTACGTTATTTGATGGTGATTCAAGAAATTTCCACCCAAAATAACCAGTTGGAAGACCAGCAGCACCAACTCCATCTTCATCCCATGCATAAACCATACTTCGCGCTCTTTGAGGAACGTTTGATAATTTAATTGATTCACCAAAAGGATCGATAAAATCGGCTCTATCATCACCATAATCGGAAGGACCACCAACGTGAGGGTCGCCGTGCATTCCAAAATAAGCACCACTAATTTTCTTTTCACTTGCGTTTGTAATTTGATAAACAAGGAACATAATATCTTCGGCAAGTGAATTGTTAAATTGCAAAACTCTAACTTCCATATCCAATCCTAAACCTTTAATTGTTGAATCGGAAGGCGCAGGTGTATAAGGAAATTCAGCATTTGAAAAGTCATCTACAACATAATAAACTTCTTCATCTGGTGCAGAAGCTTGGTCGCCAAGGAAAGCGGGCCAAACATATTTTCCAATTTCAGGACTATACCATCTATCAGGCCATGAATCTGGTTTACCATCACCATCAGAATCAGCAATTCCGAGACGGGCAATTTCGTTTTGACCTTCTGTGGTATCAACATAACCAGCTTTTGGTAACCAACCCCATTTTAGAGTACCATCGGAGTTGTAATCACCTTGTCCAGTTAGCACAAATGAATCGGAAACAATATTAATATTTGCTCCAGAATTACTAACTACAGGAGCAGCGGCTAAGGGACCGAATTCAAATCCGTAGCCCAAACCATTCCAAACTAAGTCAGCAATATTACCCAAAGTATTAGGTTTACAAATTGAAGCATAATTATAAAGAATGGTTGTAATTTTATTACCATTAATAATGGATTCTTTGATATATCTTTTTTCACCATTAGTTTTAAAGAATTTTGGTGAATACATATCTCCCAATATTCTTTGTGCATCGGCTTCTGTCATCTCTTTGTAAATAGGAAATCCATTTGCATCAAGTTTTTGAGCAAAGGATTCTGCAGAGATAAACAAGGCAAATGCAAACAATAAGAATATTTTCATTTTAATTTTCATATTTATTTAACCTCTATCTTTATTCTCAATTAAAGTTTAGTGAAAAACCAAGTCTAACTTCTCTTGGGCGACTAACATTCTGTGGTCTTCCAGAATAATAATTATCTATTTCGCTTATGTCAAATAAACCAGGATCTCCACTTTCAATTCTTTCTCTAATACCATTAAAAAGAGTTGGATTTGATTGTTCGTCTAGTGATGATAAAGCACGACCAGTGCTTGCATAAACTGTAAGTTCGTTTTGGATATCAAGAACGTTGCTTACCCAAAGGAAAACTGACCAATCAAAATCACCCATTTGGAAGAATTTTTCGAACTTGAAATCAAGAGTGTGTTGCATTGGTTGAGTTGCTGAGCGTTGTTCAAATGTAATTGGAACATAACTTGGTGCAAAAGCTGGTGTATAAGGCTTTCCAGATTGCATATTATAAATAAAACCAAGAGTCCAATTATCAGCATCATATAATCCAAAAGTGATATTCACAACGTGTGATCTATCAAAACTTAGAGGTACAAGATAGGTTTCTGATTGTTTTCCTGAAGCTTCACTAAAATAAATTTCGCTTGTAGGTTCTGTTCTGTTACCTTCAGCAATTTGGTACGTGTAATCTAAAGTTCCGTAGAACATATCTTCATTATTTCTTCTTCTTTCCAATCTAATAGCTAAACCGCGAACGTTTGAATAAGCTAAGTTTGTTAGCACACTATATTCTCGTCCAGTTTCAGTATATATTGTTTGGAAATAAATATAATCACGAACATCTTTGTAATAACCAGTAACTTCCATTTTTAGGTTGTCGGTTAATTGTTGTTGTAAACCAAGTTCATATTGAATGGAACGTTGCATTTCAACATTTGCATTTCCAAAAGTAGGAGTAGAACCAACGTTAGTAACATAAAAGTTATCGTTTGTATATAATGAAGACAAACTACCATTCTGATAAAAATGACCATAAGAGAATCGGATAACAGATTCTGTTGTGATTGGATAAGAAATAGAAAGTCTTGGTGAAAGATATTGTTTAACTTCTGTAGGAACTTTATTTCTATCCATATATCCAGATTTTAGGTCTTCTAAGTCGGATGTTAAGTCTGTGTTATAAAATGATTTGGCATCAAAATATTCGTAGCGTAAGCCAAGATTAAGAATAAAGCTATTTGCTAATTCCATTTTGTCAACCAAGTAAATTGCTGCATCAACTGGTTTGTGAGTATAGTCCGTTAATAATGCAGGCGAAGTTGGTCTTTGTTGAATAAAGCCTTTATCGCTATCATATAATAGATAATCGTTCGAAATTTTATTGCCGTCAGCTGTTAAAAATTCTAACGAATAACCTTCATACATAAGTTCGTGTTGACGAGCTTCAAAACCAAATTTGAATTCGTGATTTCCCATTTGAGAAACCAAATCGCCTTTAAAGGTCATAGTCGTTGTTTTTCTATCGCTTCTCCAAAGATCAGTTCCACCAGAAACAAAACCAGTATTTGAAATTCCTAACTGATATTGCGAGGGCAAATATCTTGAGTCGTTTATATCTTCATAAAGGTAATATTTAGCAGTATTATAACCATAAGAACCTTTTAAAGTGTAAAACATATCTGAATTTACAGTATGTGTAATATCCAAAGTTTGGATTAAGCCATTAGTATAATTTGTACCAACTCCATCTGGATTAAATTTCCAAGATGAACTATAGTTTTTCCATTCGTCTTTGTTATAAACAGCTTCGTAGCGAACTTTAAAAAGTGAGCTAATATTAAATATTAAGTTTCCTTGTAAGTTCAAACTAACTGATGGATCCATTTGCACTAATGCTCCGTCACCAGTAGGTAAACCTGTGCTATTAGCACTATAAGGATTAAACCAATATGGCTCGCTAGCACTTCCGGCGCGAGTATCGCCAGTACCAGTAAAAGCTTCACGACTTAAATACGAATCGGTTGTGTTATAGAGTCTTGTTCCAGTGTACATACCTTTAAAATCTTCGTAAACGCCAGAAACGAAAAATTTAACTGTGTTTGGAATTAAAGCACCACCAAGAGTAGCTTCAAATCTACCTCTATTCAATGGGTCAATATCATCAATATTTTTGAAAAGTCCAGTTCTATCTGTTAAATAATCGCCAGCATAACCACGTAAACTAAATGAGAAGTTATTACCGCCTTCTCGGGTCACATAATTAACAATTCCAGAAAGAGCATTTCCGTACTCGGCACTAAAAGTACCACTAGAAACAGAAACTTCTTGCACCGCGTTTGTTGCAAGACCAACTGAACGTGAGTTTCCATAAGGGTCATTCAATGAAACTCCGTTAAGCGTGTATGCCGTTTCGTTACCAAAACCACCACGCATGTGAATAACGCCATCATCACCAACTGTAACACCAGATTGCAATTTAATAACATCGCTAATTTGGTCAACTGGTAATTCTTGAATGGTTTCGGCATTAATTGAAACGGTGGGGTTGGTTAAATCTTGTCTAATAAGTGGGTCTCTTTCGCCTTGAACTATAACGGCTTCCATTGTAAGAGAGCCATTGCTAAGTTGAAATTCAATTCGCGTAGTAAAATCGACATTTACGCGAACATCAGTAATTGTTACTTTTTGAAATCCGACAACTGATGCGGTAACTTTATACACTCCAGGAGGAATGTTAAGTATTGTAAAGTTTCCATCAATATCAGTTGCGGCACCCATAGTTGTTCCATCTACGAAAACATTTGCAAATGGAAGTGGTTCACCAGTCTCTTTGTCTTTTACAGTTCCTGCAATTTTTCCGACACTTCCAGCAAACAGAATTGAGGATGCAAACAAGGTTGTAAAGAAAAGTGACAATAGTAGATGTTTTTTCATAAAAAAAACCTCTCGAATAAGTTATTGGTAGTTAATAGTTTAATTATAATATCCTAAACTTTGATATGTTTAAGATACTATAACAATTTCATTTATGCAACGATTTGTAAGAATATTTTATTTTATTTTTGTCTACAAAATAGTTACAAATTATAGAATATTGCATATTAATCTGCTTTATTAATGTTTAATTGGATTAAAATTCATTTTTACTCACTAAAATGAAATAGAAATTCGATTAAATTCTGATTAAAATTAAAATAAGAACTCAGCAAATCTATAGTTTTATTATGAACACAGAATCTCATATTTTACACCCACCCAAATATTGCAATGCTAATATGTAATACATCATTTTTTCAGTAATATATATTGTTTTACAAGTTATTCCAACGTATTAATACATTAAACTATATACATTTTTTTTCGATTGTTTAATTGATTAGAACAAAAGGATTGTAAAATGAAAAAAATAATTTTAAGCATCCGATACGAAAACAATTTAAGTTGCGTTTCTGCAAATGATAATAGGTCATTTATTGAATTTAGCACTCCAATTGCAAATATTTTTGTAATTCTTTTTTTAGTAAATGTAAAATTGATTAAAGAAAAAATATCTAGTGTTTTACATCAATATTGTCTATAAAATGTGACAGTAAATGTACTTCCAAATCCTTTTTCTGATTCAACCTCAATTATTGCATTATTTAGTTTACAATATTCATGAACCAATGTTAAACCAAGCCCATTTCCGTCATATCTTCTTGTATAACCATGGTCTTCTTGCGAAAATGCTCTAAAAATTGAAGAAAGATTATCTCGAGAAATCCCAATACCAGTATCAATAACACTGACTGATAAATTTCCATTCAACTCAGAACAATTAATTTTAACACTGCCTTCGGATGTGTATTTTATAGCATTTGATATAATGTTATCAAATATTTGAAATACAGAGTATTCGTCAACAATTGCCTCTGTTAAGTCAGTCTGTTTTGATAATGTAATTTCTAAACCTTTATTTTTACACTCAGTATATTTTTCCAAAATCAACTTTTCTAGAATTTCACTATAAATATTTATTTCTTTCATTTCAGGTTCATATGAGCCAACTTGTACCTCGGTCATATTCAGTATTAAATCAATAGTTCTTATAATTCTTTGACTAGCACTTTCGGCACCTTTTAAGCAAGATATTTCATCTTCATCTAAACTATCTCCAAGCATAGTTTTAAAAAGCTGAAGAGAGGAAAGCATCGTATTTAATGGTGTTCGAATTTCATGCGACATTTGTGCGAGAAATTCAGATTTGATTTTATTGGCAGCTTCTGCAACCCGTTTGGCTTTTAATAAATCACTTAGCATCTCTTTACGCTGCGTCATGTCAATTTTTATTATCAAATATCTAATTATGTTAGAATCATCATCTTTAATAGGAGTAATTGAAACAGATTCCCATAAAGAAATTCCTAATTTAGTTTTACTATAATATTCCCCTCTCCAAATCTCATTTAATTTCACTTCTTTCCAAATCGTTTCATATTCTTCTTGGGTTAATTCAGGAGCAATTAAATCTTTTGCTTTCAATAATTTAATATCGTCTTTTGAAAATCCTGTAGAAATTTGAAAATGGTTGTTTACAAACGAAACTTCGCCATTTAAGTCTGTAATAATAATAGACACAGGACTTTGATTACTAGCTTTTGAAAAAACAGCTATCTTTTCCTCCATCTCTTTTCTAGCTGTAACATCTCTAATAAAAACGAGAATTCCAAATATTTTACCATACTTAAGTAATCTAGTAGTTTTAACTGAGCCAATTATGTATGAACCATTTTTCTTTTGCAATCTTAATTCATATTCATCTTGTTGAATTCCTTCAAATGTTTTTTGCATTCTGCTATAAACTTTTTCTAAGTCATCGGGGTGTATTAAATTGTTAAATGGTTTCCAAATAATTTCATCTTTTTCCCAGTCCCCAATTGTTTTAACTGCATCATTTATGGTTAATACTTCACCGTTTGGAGAGATAGTTGCTATTATATCAACAGCATTTTCAACAAGAGTCCTATAACTTTCTTCCGATTCTCGCAGCTGTTTTTGTGCGTCATATTTTTCTCTTCTATTTTTAGCTTCGCTCAAGCCTCTTTCAATAGCTGGAATAAGTCTGGTTAATTTATCCTTCATGATATAGTCACTAGCACCTGATTTCATTGCTTCAACAGCTACATCTTCTCCTATTGTACCAGAAAGTAAAATAAATGGAATATCTAAATTAAATTTTTTGAAAGCTTTCAAAGCAAGTAGCCCTGTGAAGTGAGGCAATGAATAATCTGAAATGACTAAATCCCAACCTCCTCTTTGCAAAGCTGTATTTAATTCTTGTTCATTTACTACTCTATAATAATTAACAGAATAGCCATTCTTTTTCAAATGTCTTATTAAAAGAAGTAAGTCATCTTCTAAATCCTCAATGACTAAAATGTTAAGTGTTTTTTCCATTTAGCACGCTATAGTATATTGTTAAAATTATGTATTAAATGTAAGTTGTTCGTTTATGGCTTACATTAAGTACAAGCCAATATAAACCCAATTGGTTTACTGCTTCATAGAATTTATTAAAATCAACAGGTTTTCTTATAAAACTATTTGCACCAAGTTTGTAACTTTTAACAATATCACTTTCTTCTTTTGAAGTTGTTAAAATAACTACAGGTAAAAATTTTGTTAGCTCATTTTCTCTAATTCTTTTAAGAACTTCTAACCCATTGTATTTGGGTAATTTCAAATCTAATAAGACTAATTCAGGAAGGTCATTTTTGTTGCGATCTGAAAAATTATTTGTACAAAACAAAAAATCTAAGGCCTCAGCTCCATCTCTAGCTACTTGAATTCCATTTTGAAGATTACTCTTTTTAAAAGCTCTTATGCATAGCAATTCGTCATCCTCATTATCCTCAACTAAGAGGATATATCCTTTTTTCATTGTTAACCTAGCTTATTGTAAAATAAAAAGTTGCCCCTTTTTCAATTTCTCCATTTGCCCAAATTTTTCCACCATGTCTATTTATAATTCTTTTCACTGTTGCTAATCCTATTCCAGTTCCTTCAAATTCCTTTAAATCATGTAGTCTTTGGAATGCACCAAATAATTTATCCACATACAACATATCAAATCCTGCACCATTATCCTCGATATAAAAAACTTTTTTATTTAACCCAAATTTCTGCATAGATACTTCTTCAGAATAGTAACTAAAAATTATTTTAGGATTAGCTTTTTTTAGTGAAAATTTGAATGCATTATTAATTAAATTTTCAAGAGCAGCGCTTAATAGGTTTTGATCTGCCTCTACTAAAATTGGAGCATCAACCAAAAACTCAGTTTTATTATCTGGGTTACTATCTTTAATAGAAATAATAATGCTATTAGCCAATTCATCAATTCTAAATAGATCTAATTTAAAAATACCTCGAGTAGTTTTTGACAATTTGAGCATGTCATCAATCAATTGCGACATTCTCTGAGCAGCAGTTCTAACTCTAATAATAAAAGCCTTTCCGTCATTATCAATTTTATCAGAATAATCTTCAAGAAGGGCTAAACTAAATCCATCAATACTTCTTAAAGGTGCTCTTAAATCATGTGAAACTGAATATGAAAATGCTTCAAGTTCTTTATTTGCCAATTCTAATTGAGCTGTTCTTTCTTCAACTCTGCCTTCAAGCTCTTCATTTAATTCCAAGATTTTTTGTTGGGCATTTTTAAGTTCAGTTATTTCGAAGAAAGAGAATAAATAGTTCCAACTATTACCAATTTTTGTAAAAGGCATTATTCCTAAAAATACTGTAATTACCTTTCCATCTTTTCTAACCCATCTCAATTCGGTATAGTTAAATTTCTCTTCTCCGTGTTCAAATCCATTTAATAATACCTTCATTTTTTCTGAATATTCTTTATTTTCACAAATTGAAATTAATTCGGTATCTATTAACTCTTCTCTTGAATATTTCAATATCTCACACGTTTTCTCATTCACTTCTGTAAATAAAAAGTTTTGAATTACTCCAATTCCAACTGGTAATACATCAAACATAGTTTTTAATTTATTTTCGCTTTCTATAAGATCGTCTTTAGCCTTTTTTTCTTCTGTAATATCACGAACAGATGCTAAAATAAGATTATTATCATCCAATTCAATCTTTTTTAGATTAACTCTCGCAAAGAAAAATGAATTATCGTTTGGACGTCTTGCAATCCAGAAAAATTCTTGCGGTAATCCACTTAAAACACTTTGCCAAATTTCTGGCAATTTATCTAGTGGATTTTTAGATGATGAGAGATCTATAATAGTAAAATTTACCACTTCTTCTTTTGAAACGCCATACATGTCCAACATAGTGTTATTAACATCTATAATATTGCCTTGAATATCGTGGATAAATATTGCGTCATGACTTGAGTTAAAAATATTCTTAAAATTTTCTTCGCTCTTAGATAGTGATTCAATTGCTTTGTTTCTTTCCTTTTGTCCAATTACTATTTGTTCTAACATATTATTAAAACTATCGAATAAAACACCAACCTCATCTTTGTTAACTTTTGCAACACGAATGTTAAAATTTTTATCTCTCGAAATTTTTTCAGCAACAGATGCTAAATATAAAATTGGGGATGTAACACCCTTTTGTAATTTATATCCAACGAAAACAGCTATAAACATTATGCATGATACCAATGCAAGTGAAAAATAGATATAATTATAAATCTTGGAAAATAACTCATCTGTTGAAGCATCTATAAACACTACGCCCATTATACCAGAATTACCAATAATTGCTTTAAATGTATGCAGAGAATTGATTTCATTTACAAAATACTGGAGTTCCATTTTACTGGATTTAGAGAAGTAATTGAAAACATCTGCTACTTTCGTTTCTTCTGATTTAATAATGTTGTTTTTTCTTTCAAATTGGGCAAACGTATTACCATCTTTTGTAAATAAAACAACTCTTTTAATCATACTATACTTTTCAAATTTCGAAAGAGTTTTGTTGGCTTCTTCGTTACCACCAAATTCAATATCTGTTACGACGTAGTCTGCAATAATATCTGCTGAAGCAATCATTCTTTCTTCTAATGCCTGTTTAAAAGAACTAATGCTATTAGTAATTACAAATATTGAACCAATGCTTAAAGAAGATATAGTAATAACAAGAATTATTAGTGTTATTTTCCGCTTAACTGATATGTCATTTAATCTAATCATTCAATTTTGCTAGTTTTAAAAGGCGTGCAGAAATTCTGAAACCTTCTTTCTCCATGGCACTTTTGTTTATCTCAAAACGGATTCTATTATTTTCGTAATAAAAATTTATAAAAACACCCTTATCTATAAATCCCTTTGTGTCCGAGATTAATAAAATTCCTTTTCCTTTTGTTTTATCAACTATTTTTTTAAGGTTATTCCTTTCAGAACTAGGAATAAATAATATATCACAATAATTCAAATTTTCAATATCAACTTCTTCAAATAAAGTATTTTTACCTTTAATTTTAACAGAATTTGTTAGATCTTTCAGTTTTTTTCCAAATGGACTTTCACCAATAAGTGCCAATCGGAATGGTACATTTTTGTCATCTATTGATGAGTTTTCTGGCCAATCAATATACTGTGTAAATAGATTTACATATTGGGCTTTGATTTCGTATTCTTGGTATTGTGCATAAACATCTTTTGAACACAAGAGAATAAAATAAATAAGTATATTTTAAATAAGTAGTTTAATTTCAATATTAGCTTCAATTTAATCTAGTTTTACAATTTATTGCAATCATTAATTTTCAAGTAAAGTTTGGAACTATATTTTTTCACATAATTTTATATCCAAAGCTAAATAAAATCTCTCTTCCAAAACCAAGAGTGCCTTTATTAGCCCAGATATTACTTGTTGTAGTTGGGTATCTAACCACAGAATCAAAAATGTTACCTATTTTGAGATCACAAAACAGATTGGTATCAAAAATATTATTATATCTAAAATTTACATCAATAATAGTATAGGATTTAATTTTATTCCCTATTCTACTTCCATTTTCCACCGTTGAATTTGTTTTCCATTGCGTTTCAGTTTCACTTATGTAGCGACCTAAAACGGCAATTGAAGCTTCATGTGAAAATAAATAGCTCGCGTTAAAATATCCTAAATACTTTGGCGAATAACCAAGAGTAATATTTTCATAACCACTTTTCAAATTTTGCGAATTTTGATAGACACCGCTTAAATTTATAATAATATCATCCGATGGTTTAATTATTAACCCCAATTCAAATCCTTTAGTTTTTAGAGTACCAGAGTTTGAGCTAAATATTTCCCATTCCTTTGTTTCTTGATTAAAGATATTTGTGGTTGAAATTAAATTATTGATAGAATTATAAAAAATTGACGCATTTATATTAAAAGTATTAAAATAATTACCCAAGTAATTAATTTCAAAAGTTGAAATATCAGCAGCTTTTAGTTGTGGACCGTTATTCGGTAATTGCCTGTAATTTTCAGTGAATGAAGGTTGTTTTATTGCCTTTCCAAACATAAATTTTAGAACATGATTATCGTTGAGAGTGTAAAGTGCAGCAATTCTTGGAATAAATAAAACCCCGTTATTTTCTGGTGAAAGGGTTGCATTATAAATTCGTCTCAAACACGTTGAATCAGGAGGACAATTCGCAGCTGGGTCCTCAGAAATAAGACCTCTTGCATATTCCATTTTATAATCGTCTAAAAATTCAACCCTTAAACCACCTATTAACTTTAGTTTTTGAATTGGAGAGTAATCTACCTGTGTAAATACCGCACTGTTTGAATAGGTCTCATTATCGGGTAAGCCTATTTCACCTTGCGCATATTCTAATCCATAATACCCAAAATCAGAAATTTGCAAAATATCTAAAATTGTTCTTCTATATAAACCAAATTCTATATTAAAATTTTCAGAAAAAGTTAGAAATCCATCAAACTCAAAATCACAAGAATGTGTGTTTTGAGCATCAATTTCATAATAATTGGGTCTAAAAATATTGTAATCTAACGTGTGAGAATGTGAATAATATCCAAACTTTGTAATAAATGTAAAAATATCTGATAAACTTTTTTTATAACCTAAAACCATATTTGCAGCATTAGTAGTTAACTGAGAACCACCATAATAATTTGGTTGGGCATCAAAAACATCCTTTTGTGTTTCAGCATAACTAAAATCAGTAAAAAAGCCATCAAACCCAAGTGCAACATGAAAATATTTTCGTGCGTTATCCATTTGACCTTTCAAAGTTGCATTTTTAGAAAGACCAACATACTCAAGTATGTCAAGATTAGTGGTTAAATCTGAAAACTGGTTATCTATGCCATCTGTCTTATCATAACTTAAATCAACTGAGTAATTGAGGTTATTATTTTGATTGGAATGTTTAAAATTTAATTTTGTCCTACCATAGTTCCCATATCCAACAGAAACTATACTCTTAGGTACATCTTGCTCTTCTGAGGTAGTTATAATATTGATTGCACCCATAAAAGCTCCCGAACCATAGATTACTGACATCGGTCCACGAATTACTTCGATACGCTCAATAGATTCTACATTAACATTTATCTTCACATCTGGATAATCAGAATATTTATCCGACATTTGATTAACACCATTTACTAAAATAATCATATCGTTAAATGCTCCAGTAGAAAAGAATCCCCGAACGCCAAAATTTACAGACCCTAACCAATAATAGTCATCAATCATATAAAGACCAGGGATATTCTGTAAAATCTCAGTTAAAGTTGTAAAACCAAGCCTTTCAATTTCTTCTCGATTAACAATTACAACACTCGCAGGGACATCTTTAATTTCTTCAGAAAATTTAGATGCGGTTATAACTCTTGCATCCATTAATTCCTCCAAAGTGAGAAAATATATGTTTTTATTGTCTTGTGTATAAATGTTTGTAGTTATAAAGTAAAACAGAAATAACAGAGCAGCAAATTGTAGTTTATTTACGTCCATAGCAATCTCCAAATTGTTATCATTTCCGTATAAAAGAATAAGTTATGCTTATTTAGTATAATTTACCTCCGACTAAGATATTCAATAAAATTTTGTGATGCAATTTTTTTTATATTTGAACCTTTATTAGCTTAAGGTTCAAATTAAAATTATTTTATATACTAATTTTTTTTGTTTTTAACCTTTAAAAATGTGTTTTTCCCATGTGTTTTATTAGATTATGCAATTAAAATTGTTGCAACTTCAACTTCCAGGTATTTCACAAAAGATAAAAAAGTGATTAAAAATAGATTAGACACATTTGTTTTAGAAATGCTTAAGACTACAAATTAGGTAATTCTAAATTAAAACTATTCCTTAGATGAAATCATTATTAACATTTTGTCTGTTACATGAATGTAACTGTAAAAGTGCTTCCAACTCCTTTTTTAGATTCAACCTCAACAATTGCATTATTAAGATTACAATATTGTTTAACCAAAGCTAAACCAAGACCATTTCCTTCGTAATTTCTAGTATATCCTTGATTTTCTTGAGTAAAGATGTTAAATATCCTCAATTGATTCTCTTTTGCAATTCCTATTCCTGTATCAGAAATTTTCACAGCTAAAAATCCATTTTCATTTACGTAACATAAAATATCAATTTTCCCCTCATTTGTATATTTTATTGCATTCTCTAATAAATTATCAAATATCTGAACCGCAGAGTTTTCGTCCAAAGCTATTATTGTATCATCAGTGGATTTTGATAAGGTTAATTTTAATCCTTTTGAATGCGCAGCATTAATTTTTTCTAAATATATGGATTCCAAAACTTTGGAATATAAATCAATTTTTTCTTTGTTGACTTTATATGAATTAGTTTGCAAATCTGTCATATTCAAAATTTGGTCAACAGTTCTTATAATCCTATTACTTGCGTTTTCTGCACCTTTTATACATTGCTTTATTTCTTCATCAACATTGAAGCCTTCTTGAGCAACTATGAGTTGGTGTGATTGTAGCAAAGTGTTTAATGGAGTTCTAATTTCGTGTGACATTTGAGCCAAAAATTCAGATTTCAAATTATTTGCGTTTTCTGCATCTTTTTTTGCAAGTATCAATTCACTAAAAATCTCTTTTCGTTTAGTTATATTAATTTTTGTTATCAAATAGCGAATTGGATTATTATTTTTATCAACAATTGGCGTAATTGTTACATTTTCCCAATAAAGTTGCTTATGCTTTGTTCTATTAAAATATTCGCCACTCCAATTTCCATATATTTTTACATCATTCCACATCTTATTATACTGGTCTAAATCTAAATCAGAAGCAATAAGTTGTTTTAAGTTGAATGCTTTCAACTCTTCTTCAGAATAACCTGTAGTTTCAACCAACTTATCATTAAAATAAACCATGTTTTGATTTAAATCCGTAATTATTAAAACCACTGGACTCTGATTACTCGCTTTGGAAAGAATTGCTAAACTTTCTTGTAATTCATATTGTTTGGATATATCACGAATAAATCCAATAAATATTTTTTCACTTTTATTTGTTTTGAATATTGTAGTCTTTATTGACCCAAGAACAAATCCACCCGATTTTGTAATAAATTTAAGTTGATATTCATCAGAATAATTCTGTTTAAGAAAATCATTAAACTTTTCAATAGCAAAATCAATTGAATCGGGGTGAACAAATTTCAAAAAATGATTACCAACAAATTCCTCTTTAGTCCAACCAGTAATTCTAAAAGCAGCATCATTTACACTTAAGATAATTCCTTTTTCCGAAAGAGTATAAATTACATCTGCTGCATTTTCGACTAATATTTTGTAATTCTCTTCATCTTGAACTATTCTATTTTGGAGTAAAACAGAGTTTTTTCGGTTTTTAGCTTCAACTAATTCGCGAATAACTGCTGGCGCTAAACGACTCAAATTATCCTTCATAACATAATCATTTACTCCTGCTTTCATAGCACTAACGGCTATTTCTTCGCCGATTGTTCCAGAAACTAAAATAAATGGAATATCAATGTTATATTCCTTAAAAACTTCAAAAGCTTGAAGCCCATTATAATTAGGTAAAGAATAATCTGAGATTATTATATCATAATCATTGTTTTCTAATTCCTCTTTAAAATCAATCTCAGTCTCTACACGTTTTGCTTCAATTTGAAGCCCATTTCGCTTAAGATTTCTCAGAATTAGAAAGAGGTCATCTTCCAAATCCTCTAAAGCTAATAATTTTATATTACTTTCAAAATCCATGTATGCCAACAATTTTTCTTTAAAAAATATTTTGCTTTAAAATCTACACATTTTATGTGGTAGATTCACTTAATGTGAAAAAGAAAGTTGCTCCTTCATTAATTTTTCCATGAGCCCAAATTTTTCCACCATGTTTTTTAATAATTCTACTAACGGTAGCCAAACCGATGCCGAGTCCTTCGTATTCCGTTACGGAATGCAATCTTTGGAAAGCAGTAAATAGTTTATCTGCGTTTTTCATGTCAAAACCAATTCCATTATCCTTAATAAAAAAGACTATATTATTAATTCCAAATAATTCATTTGCTTCATTTTTATCATACATTCCAAACTCAATAATTGGATTTTCGATTTTTGAAGAAAATTTTACTGCATTTGAATTTAGATTTGTAATCATAATTCTCATCAAACTTGGGTCAGCGACTATATTTGATTTACAATTAACAACAAATTTAATTTTATTCAGAGGCATACTATCGTTTAATGTATTTATAACGCTATTTATAATTTCTTCAATATTTATAGTTTCAAAAATTATTTTTTCTTGAGAAAGTTTTGATAATTTCAACAAATCGTCAATTAAATGTTTCATTCCAATTGTGTAATTGATAACTTTTAGCAAATATTTTTTACCATCGTCATCAAGTTGAGCCATATTCTCTTCGAGAATAATTTTACTAAATTCCCTAATTCCTCTCAAAGGCGTCCTTAAATCGTGCGAAACTGAATATGAAAAAGCTTCAAGTTCTTTGTTTGCAAGTTCCAATTCTCTTGTTCTCTCAGCAACTCTGTTTTCTAAGTCAGCATTAAGTTCTTTAATTTCACTTTCAGCTTTTTTAAGGTCGGTAATATCCAAGATTGAAAATAAAATTAAATTTTCACCATCAACTTCAAAATTTAGTGGCATTAAATCCAAAATAACGGTAATAATTTCACCATCTTTTTTTATCCACTCAACTTCATTACGGCTTAATCCTTTACTCGAAAAATCTGAAAGCATAATATTTCCGAAGTTGAAAAATTCTTCATCCGATTTATATAGCTTTCGTTTATCTTCACCTATAAGTTCAACTTTGGAATATCCAGTAATATCGCATGTTTTATTATTTACTTCAATAATTTCTCTATTTCGCAAAAGGCCAATTCCTACTTGAAGAATATCAAATATTTTTTGAAGTTTATTTTCACTGTTTTTTAGTTCGTTATTAGCTATTGTTAGTTCTGTAATATCACGAACCGTTGCAAGAACAATTTCTTTATCCGAAAGTGATATCTTTTTTAGGTTCACTTGAACTATAAATTCTTCCTTTGTTTTTGGTTTTAGGGCTTTCCACATAAATTCTTGTGGAATATTATTTAGAACTTTGTTCCAATATTCGTTAATTAAGTCAAAGTTATTTTCAATTGATGATAAATCTGATTTTACTGACATTTTTAAAGCTTCTTTTCGAGTTAACTTGTATAATTCTAACATTGTATCATTAACATCAAGAATTGATAAATCCAAATCGTGAATAAAAATTGCGTCATGGCTACTATGGAAAATTTCTTTGAAATTATTTTCACTTATTTCAAGTGAGCTCAAAGCTGCATCTCTTTCAATTCTTCGCTGATTGATTTTACTCAACATAATATTTAAGCTATCATATAGCTTTCCAACTTCGTCATCACCTATTTTGTTAAGTCTTATTCCATAAGAATCTTCTTTTGTTATTTGTTCAGCCTTTTGAACTAAATTTTCTATTGGGAAAATAATATTTTTTGCTAATTTCCTTCCTACATAAATTGCAAAGACAATAATGATAAATGAAATTAATATAGTTCCAAGAAAAAACTCCGAAATTCTTTTATCAAGAACCTCGGTTGATGAGAGGATACAAATAGTTCCATAAACATTGGAATTTTGTTTTATTACTTGATATGTATAAAGAAAACCACCATCAAAATAGCTTGTGTTTTTTTTTCTGAACATTAAGTGCTTTTTATGATGATTCTCTTTAACGTATTCTGAAAATATTTCCCCATTTTGAGTAAAAATAACAATTCGCAAAAAATTAGCATTTTTCCCAATATAATAAAGACTTTTGTTGGAAATATCTTGTGAATTGAATAGAATATCTGCAACGCTTTCTATAAAACTTATTTTTGCCGAAAGTGTTGCTTCGCTCATAAGTTCCGTTCTATAAAACTTACTTGCATTTAAAACAATTACAGCAACTGCAATGCTAAGAGGAATTAAAACTGAAGTAACTATAACGAAAATCATTTTTCGTTTTATGGGTATATCTTTGAATTTTCTCATTCAATTACTCTGGCTAATTTTAACAATCTTGAAGAAACATTGAATGAATCATTTTTTGCAGTAGAGATATTTATTTCGAAGTTTATTTTTTCATCTTGTTTGTAAAAATTGATATGAACTCCTTTTTTACCATAACCTTTTGTATCAGAAACAAGTAAAATGCCCTTTCCTTTTGCAATTTTAATAATTTTATACAATTCCTCATTGGAACATTTTGAAATGAAAAGCATATCACAGTCAATTATATTATTAAAATCGACTTGTACTATTTTTACTTTCTTTTCTTTTATTTCAGAAAATTCAGCAATTTCATTTAAAGTATTTTCAATGTAATTATCTCCATAAACACCAATTCGAAATGGTAAATCAAGGTTGTTTATTGTTGAACTTTGGGGCCATTCTATAAATTGTGTAAAACGATGCATAAATTGAGCCTTAACATCATATTCAGTAAACTGGGCAAAAATTGGAACCGTAAATAGAATATTAATGATATTGATAATATTAAAAATTTTCATTAGAAATTAACCTCAAATCCTAAATCAAATCTTCGCATATCTTGCAAAATCATTGGACTTCCCCATTGTGCGTTAATTGTCTGTCCATAATATTCAGTGTTAAATACGTTTTTAACTCGCAAATAAGTTGAAAAGCTACCAAATAATTCGTTTAATCTTAAGTTTAGATTAAAAAGAAGAACCGAATCAAAATTTAAATACCCATTTTCATCCAAGAATATGGAATAATCTGAAAGAGCATGGTTTGATTTTATTCGCTTATCGCTAATCCAAATTCCCTCGCCATAAATTGAAAACAATTTGTAATTAAATTTAATTCCAACATTTATTTTGTGATTAGCAACTAAATTGTCATTTAAGTCAATTTTAAAATTGTTTACATCATCGTAACCCAAAAGCAGAGAATAATTACAATCTGCTTCAAAATATTCTGCCACTTTGCTCGAAACAAATAAATTTAAGCCGTAATGCTCTCCATTTCCAATATTTTCACTTTGCAAAACTGGCACAAAATATACTTCATTTCCGATTGAAATATTAACCGAATCACCGTTTTCAACACTTTCGGCAATTAAATTGGAAAATTTGCTATAAAACATGTTCGCACTTATTCTAAAATTTTCTTTTACATAATCGTAATTAAACTCAAAATTTGTTGTTGTTTCGGGTTTTAATTCTTCGTTTGGTTTAATCCAAGAAAATGTTGTAAAACTTTCGAAATAGACTTGAGTAATACTCGGTGCTAAATAGCCAGTTGAATAAACAAATTTGAAAATATTTGAACCATAATTATAAACTGTTGAAATTCTGGGCATAAATGTTGAGCCATAATTTGAACTATAATCGAAACGGCCACCAATACTAAAATTTAAATCATAATTTGTTCTGTAAGAAAACTCAGAAAATATTCCAGAAGTATAGAAATTATGCTCCAATTTTTCTCTTTGAACATCTGTAGTAATTGGTTTTCCACCTTTCCCTTCGCTAATTACAGGTATTCCATCAATATAATCATAACTAAAACCCGAAACATTTTTCAAATTTTGTGAAAAATTGTAGATTAGCTTTGTATCAAAATTATGTGAAACAGTTCTGAAATAATAGTATTTTCTTCCTCCATATGCGTAAAATGGGTCTATTATTCCGCTTCTATTTGCAAGTGTTCTATCCAAATCGCCAAGATACAAATTTGCTGTCATTGGATTAAATTCATTGTGCTTATACCCGTAATCAACCGAAAGATTCAAATTTGGATTTAAATTTTTAGCATATTTTAGCTCTAAAAGTTGATTTCTAATTCCAAGTTGAGTTGAGTATTCTGTTGCATATAAATTTGGATTGCATCCGTATGTCTCACTCGCTAAAATATCATACAACAAATATTTTACCGAAAAATCGTAAATATTAAAATCCAATCCAACCATTTTGTTTTTTGAAGCTCTGTAAAACACATCGGTATAAGGACTTTTAGGAAAAACTGTTCTGTTTAAGTATGTTTTGGAAATAGATGTTGGATCTTGCTCATCGCTATCATATGAGTAAAAATTTAGGTTTAGACTTAAATCGTCTGTAAACTGATGAAAACCACCAGCATACATTTTTTGAGTATTGAAATTTCCATAACTATAACCAGCATATTTTTCGTGGTTATTTGTAATAAGGTTTATTAACCCAGCATACGCATCTCTTCCGTATAGTGTTGAGTTTGGACCAAAAACTATTTCAATTTGCTTTATTGAATAAAGTGGAATGCTGTTTAAACCCATAAATAAACCCTCACCACCGTAGTCGCTCAACTTTATTCCATCAACGAGCAACAAAACTTTGTTATTACCAGAATCACCACTTCTGTTGCCACGCAAAGTAATAATTCCACCTTTTGTCCAATGACCATGCTCGGATTGAACTTGAAAATAAGGTGTGCTATTCAGAACATCGAATAAATCGTAATATCCTTTTTCCTTTATCATTTGCGAAGTAATTACCACAACCATTCCTGGAGTTTCTTTAAGCTTTTCATCACTTTTGGAAACAGTAATTACATTAAGATTCATCAAATCTTCAATTGATAAATCACTAAGTTCTTGTAATTTTGATTGTCCATTTGTTTGATTAAAATATCCAAACAAAATGAACATACAAATAATATTTGCTAAATAAAATGCTTTGGAAATATTCATTTTTGACTCCAATTTTTAGCAAAATAAAAATAAAGAAATTTGTTAATAATTCTACTTTGGTAAGTTAATAAATAAAAAAATCATTATTTAAATTTTTCTGTTCAATAAAATTTATACGTAAAGTCAAACAAAATCAACCAATATTTATTATAAGAACAACAATTTCTTCATATTAATTCCATACAAAGCAATACCTTATTAATACAAAATCAAATTTTAGAATGCTTCAATTATTTAACTTCCGTTTTAGTTTACAAGCGAAAAAATGGACAGTATCTATTTAAAAAATTATTCACATAAACTATAGACAGTTCTTAAACCGTTTAACTATATAATTTTACTATAAATAGTTTAGAAAATCGAAAAAATAATTTCGTTTTTCTTTTGTCTTTTCATTTTTATTTATATATTAACATGTTCTTTCTAATTTTAAATGTTAGCTATGCATCCGGAGAGGTGGGTGAGTGGCTGAAACCAACGGTTTGCTAAACCGTCGTACTCTAACGGGTACCGCGGGTTCGAATCCCGCCCTCTCCGCAATGTTGTTCACTGTAGGTTGCATTGGTTAGTTTAATTTTGAAAGACATTTTTTTTAATTATTTTGGAAAAATTTTTATGTCAGATCGCAAACAAGGTTCTGTTAAATGGTTTAACAGTTCTAAAGGTTATGGTTTCATCTCACAAGAAGGTGGCGATGATGTATTCGTTCACTTCAAATCTATCAACTCTGATGGTTTCCGTTCCCTTGAAGAAGGTCAAAAAGTAACATTTACAATTGGCGAAGGTCAAAAAGGACCTCAAGCTCAAGATGTTGAAATAGTAAAATAAGCAATAAATTTATAGATGGTAATTCCATTCTATGTTTCTTCCTTTTATACTAATTTTTTGAATTCAGAAGCATTTAACTACAAACTATCTTTTCAAATGATTTGCAAAGATAGTTTTGCTTTCCTCTTATTTTTTAATCTCGCTAAATTTTTGCAATTATGAAAAAACTACTTATTATTATTGCGTTTCCATTTATAGTTTTAGTTAAATTTTATCAAATATTTATTTCTCCCCTTTTTCCGTCGTCTTGCAGATATACTCCAACATGTTCAAATTATACAATAGAGGCATTAAAAAAACATGGATTAATAAAAGGTGGTTGGTTAAGTATTAAAAGAATTTTGAGTTGTAATCCTTGGGGTGGAAGCGGTCACGATCCAGTTCCATAAAACAAACTAAATTCGTGACCATTATAAATATTTCTATTTCTTCTTTTTAGTTTTCACATTTGTAGCAGCAACCATCTCTTTAACCACTTCGTATGTTAAATTATCAATATTTACATCTTTTTCAAGTGGAATATTCTTCTTTCCAGCTCTCAAATATGGTCTTTTCCATCTTCCAATCACAATTTTCAAGTCCGAATCTTCAGCAAAAGTCTTGAGTGTATTGTCAGTATCTTTTTCTCGCTTAGCTTTAATAACCTCAATTGCTTCAGCAATTTGAATTGTGTATGGATCATAATTTTTATTAAGTGAAAAGAAATTTGATTCATGTCGTAAATATGGTCCAAAACGACCAATTGCTGCGTAAACTTCCAAATCTTCAAATTCACCAACGAGTCGTGGTAATTTGAATAATTCGAGAGCTTCTTCTAAACTAATAATTGCCATTTTTTGAGTTGGACGCAATCCCGCATAAACTGGCTTGGCTTCAGGATTTGAGAAATCAGTAATTTGAGCAACTGGACCAAATTTTGCCATTCTAACCGAAACTTGATTTCCAGAACTTGGGTCAGTTCCTAGAATTCTTTCACCCGAAACTCTATCAGCATTTTCAGTTGTATGTTCAACTTTTTCGTGAAATGGAAAATAAAATTCCTTTAACATTTCACTCCAAATCATTTTGCCAGAGGCAATATCATCTAATTCCTCTTCAACATGAGCAGTAAACTGAAAATTCATAATATTGGGAAAATTTTCCATTAAAAAGTCGTTTACCAACATTGCAATATCTGTTGGAAATAATTTACCTTTATCAGCACCAGTAATTTCACTTTTTTCTTCTGTAGTTATATTTTTTTCAGGAAGAACTGAAAGAACTTTGAAATTTCTTTTTTTACCAGTTCTTTCATCTTTATTAACATATCCGCGCTTTTGAATAGTACTGATTGTCGGTGCATAAGTCGATGGACGACCAATTCCTAACTCTTCCAATTTTTTAACAAGACTTGCTTCAGAATATCTTGCTGGAGGTCTTGTAAAACTTTCGGAAGCAGTTATTTTTTCATATTCTAATTTTTCACCTTCATAAAGTGGAGGTAATAATGTTGAATCGTCATTATCATTATTTTCCTCTTCAGATGATTCGAGATAAACTTTTAAAAATCCATCAAATTTTATCACTTCACCTTTAGCCGTGAATTTTTCGCTACTTTTTGAAATAGCAATTTTAACAATTGTTCTTTCAATTTGAGCATCACTCATTTGTGAAGCTATAGCTCGCTTCCAAATTAGTTCATAAAGATTTTGCTCATCACTTGTTCCTGAAATACTCGAATTCTCAAAATATGAAGGTCTTATAGCTTCGTGAGCTTCTTGAGCCGAAGCCGATTTAGTTTTATATTGTCGTTTTTCGGAATATTTTTTTCCATAATCATTTTCAATAACATTTTTTGCGTTGCTTAATGCTTCTTCTGATAAATTTACGGAATCGGTTCGCATGTATGAAATTTTCCCCGCTTCATACAATTTTTGAGCAACCATCATTGTTTTTAGAACTGAAAAACCTAGTTTTCTACTTGCCTCTTGTTGCAAAGTTGAAGTTGTAAATGGTGCTGCTGGTGATTTTGTAACTGCCTTTTTTTCTAATGATTCAATACTAAATTGCGATGCTTGGCAAATTTTTAGAAAATCTTGAGCGTCTTTTATATTATCAAACCTTTTTGGAAGCTCTGCTTTTAATTTCCAACTCTTCCCTTTTTTATCAACAACTATAAAATCGGCTACAACTCTAAAAAAATTATCTGTTTTGAAACTATCAATTTCACGTTCTCTATCAACTATTAAACGAACTGCAACAGATTGAACGCGACCTGCAGATAACGATGGTCTAACTTTTCTCCATAAAACTGGAGAAAGTTCAAAGCCAACTAATCTATCAAGAATTCTTCTTGCTTGTTGAGCGTTTACAATGTTTTCATCAATTGTTCGAGGATTTTCTACGGCATGCAAAATTGCTTTTTTTGTAATTTCGTTAAATACAATTCGTTTAATATTTTCATTTTTTAAGTTTAGCGCTTCCTTTAAGTGCCACGAAATTGCTTCTCCTTCGCGGTCCTCGTCAGTTGCCAACCAGACCGTTTTTGCTTTTTTTACTAATTTCTTTAATTCAGAAACAACTTTTTTCTTTTCATCGGGAACTATGTAAGTTGGATTAAAATTATTATGAATGTCTATTCCACTATTTTTTTTCTCTAAATCACGAATATGACCATAACTTGAAGTTACCACAAAATCTTTTCCTAAAAAGCCTTCTATCGTTTTTGCTTTAGCTGGCGATTCAACTATTACCAAATTTTCAGACATAAAAACTCACATACTCCGTTGCAATTTATTTCATTTTTTGTTGAAATAAACCAAATTTTTATTAGAAACTATCATTTTTCTTAAAATAATGAAGGGCAAAGTTAACTGATTATTTCGTATTTTTGCAAATTATAATAATTATTTAATTTTGAGTGGAAAATGGAACGAAATGTTTTAGGTAGAAAAATTTATGATGTTGCCCATATTACTGGCGAATTTCTATTAAGATCTGGCAAAATATCCAACGAATATTTTGATAAATATAAGTTTGAATCTATCCCAGAAATTTTAGAACCAATTGCAGAGCATATGGTAAATCTTATTCCAAAAGAAACCGAAATATTAGCTGGATTAGAAATGGGCGGAATTCCTCTTTCGACTGCCATTTCTCTAAAAACAGGAAAACCTTCTATTTTTGTCCGTAAAAAAGCAAAAGAATATGGAACAAGAAAATTAGCTGAAGGAACTGATTTTAATGGCAAATCTGTCTGCGTAATTGAAGATGTAGTTACAACTGGTGGACAAATTATTGAAAGTGTGCAAGAATTAAGAAGTTTAGGAGCAAAAATCGATTCCGTTTTGTGCGTAATTGTTCGCGAAGAAAAAGCCTTTGAAAATTTGAAATCAGCTGGATTAACATTAATTCCATTATTTGATATGGAAGAGCTTAAAAATTTAGCGAAAGACTAAACTGGAGTTATAAGTGAAGAGCAAAATAGCTGTTTTGTTGTTATTTATTGCATTTTTTAGTTGTGGTAAAAAAGTTGAGACCGAAGTTGCAAACGATTCATCAAAAGTATTTGCTTTTGATGATAATCAAATTCGATTTTATGAAAAGATTTATTACAAATCCTTTGGCAACTGTCCTGGCGAAAACGATTGTGCTGAAATTAAAATTGAATATCCAGAAATAATCGTCGAAAATGAACCACAAGATTTGATTAATAAATATCTCAGCAAACAATTACTAAATGTTTCGTTATATGAAAGCGAATATAAAAATATTGACGAAGTAGCCGATTCTTTGTTTTCGTATTACATTTCGATGCAAAAGGAGTTTCCAGATTACCACATTAGTTGGTTTTTGCACTCAAATATAAAAATTACTGGAATTTTCAAAAATATTATTTCAATAAAAAAAGAAGAAACAAGTTTTACTGGTGGAGCAAGTATTTTTTATAATTTGGGATTTGCAAATTTTGACATCACAAAAGGAACAGTTTTAACTCTTGAAGATGTGGTTTCGGAAGAAAATCTCTCGAAATTGCAAAATCTTGGGAAAAAAGCTTTTTACAAACTGAAAAACATAGATGAAAATACAAATCTACAAAATGCTGGTTTTTGGTTTGAAAATAAACAATTTGAGCTAAATGACAATTTTGCAATTACTGATTCTGGATTAGTCTTTTTCTACAATTTGTACGAAATTGCTCCGCGAGTTGAAGGAACAACCGAACTTTTCCTTCCTAAAAAGGAAATTGTTGGGTTAACAAAAATTTATAATTAGGAATTATTTTGATTACAAATCCAAAAGAATATTATCCGCCAATGCACAGTGCCGAACACATTCTTAATCAAACAATGATTAGATTGTTCAACACCGAAAGATCTTTTTCAAATCATATTGAGAAAAAGAAATCTAAATGCGATTACCACTTTAACCGTAATTTATCTGAAGATGAATTGACAAATCTTCAAAACAAAATAAATGTGGTTATTGACCTAAATTTGGATATTTCGGAGAAAATAATTAGCAAATCCGAAGCTGATTTAATTCACAATTTGCATAGATTACCCGAAAATCATGGCGAAAGTATAAGAATTATTAAAATTGGTGATTATGATACGTGTCTTTGTTCGGGAATTCATGTCAAAAACACGCAAGAAATTGGTCACGTTAAAATTTTATCATCGTCATTTGAAAACGACGTTTTAAGAATTAGGTTTAAGTTGCAAAATTAAATATTAGTTATGTATTTAATTTATATCTTTTACTTTATTTAATAAATAATTATTTTTAGGCAATACTTTAAATTTATACAAAGCATAAAACAATTGAAGAAAAATTATGGCAAACAACTCTAAAATAGAAACTCTTAATTCATTTAATGAGCTTATTAAATCAGCATTATCTGGTTCAACAGATTTTCCAGATAATTTGTGCAATTATATAACCAACGAATTTGACTTCCAATCACTAATTTTATTTGAACATGTTGATTCGAAAGGATTAAAAGTTGTTGGAAAATCGTTAAACGCACGTAAAAATTATCTGCATGGCTCAGAATTTACTTGTTCACATTGCAAATTAAGTAACGATTTTAACGATTTTTCGATGCATCACGATTCAAATTGCGAATTGCAAATTTCCGAATTTGTTATTTATGAAAGTTGTGCAAATTTTAATATCCAACTTGGGAAAAGAGGATTTTTGAAAGTTGCAAAAAAGACTCCGTTTACTCAAGTAGATTCCGATGTTTTGCGTAGTGTTACAAAATACATTTCAACTTTAATTCAATTGTGGGATATTTCTTCAGGAAAATCGAACAAGGTTAACGAAAAACCAATAGGTACTTTATTTTTACAAGTTACAAACGAATTAAGAACTTTTGCAAACTCTATTTTAGGCTCAACTTCTATTTTAGCTGAGGACAATCTTTCTGTTTCACAAACAGAATATGTAACTAGTATTAAAAAGAATGCTCAAAGTCTTGTCGTAAATTTGAAAGATTCAATAGATATTGCCAAACTTCAAGAAGATGCTCCAAATTATTCCAAAAATATAAGTTTGGCTACATTAATTGAACAAGTTGTTGATGGAATAAAAAGTAAATATAGCAATATGCTTTTAACAATCAATTTTAATATTGATTCAAATATTCCTGCAGAAGTAAATCTTGATGATATTCGTTTAAAATATATTCTAAATTCTATTTTATCGTTTTCAATTTTTGCATCAAAAGATAAATCAGTTTCGCTAAAAGCTACTTCCCTTTCTGATGACAAACTTCAATTTATTGTCCAAAATAGCAATTGCCCAATTGATTCAGAGGTTTTAAAATCAATTTTTGACCCATTTGTTATTTCTAAAAAATTGGCTTTGGTTGAAAATGGTTTTACAGGACTTAGTTTAACTTTAGCTCAAAGATATATTTCATCGTTAAATGGTGAAATTAACGTTCAACATAACTCTTATGAAGGAATTACTTTTAATTTTACGTTAAAAGCTGACCAGCACAAAGCTCCTTCACAAATTGATTTATCGCAACTTCCAAAACCAACAAAAGAGCGAAATAGCATTTTGGTAATTGAAGATGATTATGCAACTTCAAAATTGTTGAGTAATTACCTTAATAAATGGGGTTACACTCCAACAATTGTAAACACTGGCGAACAAACTTTATCGCTAATTGATAAAGAAAACTTTCTTGCAGTAATTCTCGATATCGAAATTCCTTCAATAAATGGATTGGAATTACTTAAAAAAATTCGCGAACATAAAAATGCCAAAAACGTTCCAGTTATTGTCTGCTCGGTTGAACCAGATGAACAAAAAGCATATTTAATGGGTGCAGTTGAATATTTTGTTAAGCCAATAAATTACAACTATCTTGTTGAAGTGTTAACAAGTTATAAATTGAGGAAAAATTCAAATATTCTTTGTATTGATGACGATATTCCAACATTAAATCTTGTTAAACAAGCAATTGAAACTGCAGGATTTATAGCAGTTGCAGAAAATATTTCTGCCAATGTAATGGATAGAATTAAAGATTTGCAAATCGATTTGGCAATTGTTGACCTTGATATGCCTCATCCAAATGGATTTGAATTGATTAAATTGATTAAATCTGATCCAAAATTTGCCAAATTGCCAATCATAATTTATACAGGTAAAGAAAATTTTGATGAAGATTTAAAAAGCATTGATGGACTTTTTGAAGACCTGTTAAGCAAAAAAAGTGTAAATATTGAAGATTTATCCGATACAATTAGCTCAATGCTAAATAGATATGAAGAGCCAACTCCATTTGCCGAAGTTATTGAAAAATCGGATGACGAAATTAAAATTCTTTTTGCCGAAGATTATAAACATTCGCAAATAATTGTTACTCGTCTATTGAAGAAAAATGGCTTCGAAAATGTAGTTGTTGTCGATAATGGCGAAGAAGCTCTTAAAAATGCTAAAATTGACCAATTTGATTTAATTCTTATGGATATGCAAATGCCAATAATGAACGGATTTGAAGCAACTTCGCACATTCGTGAATTAGCTAATTATCAAGATACTCCAATTATTGCATTAACAGCTTTTGCAATGAAAGGCGATAGAGAAAAATGCCTTGATGCTGGTGCAACTGATTATATTCCAAAACCAATTGATAGCAAAGAATTTATAGAAAAAGTGAAATATTACTTAAATGCTACAAAATAGTTTCTAATAAGAGGTCGCACAATTTGCGACCTCTTATCTTTTAATCATCATGATTCTTCTCAAATAACAAGTATTAAAACATTAATTCCACTAATAATCAAGCAAAATATTCGAAATTAGTAACGTTTTCCAAATATTTTTTCAGTCTCAAATTTAATTTTACTAACTTTACGGACTAAATTTTTGAAAATTCAATAATAATAATTTTGAGATAAAATGAGTAACCGAAGAATAAGAGTCCGCTTTGCTCCAAGTCCTACTGGATATTTACACGTTGGTGGTTTACGAACCGCACTTTATAATTATCTTTTTGCAAAACAAAATGGAGGCGATTTTATACTCCGAATTGAAGATACTGACCAAAATAGATACGTTGAAGGTGCTGTTGAAAATTTAATTAAAACAATTAATTGGGTTGGATTGGAATATGACGAAGGTCCAGACAAAGATGGAAATGTCGGTCCTTATTTTCAATCGCAACGGCTTGATATTTATCAAAAATACGCCAACCAACTGTTAGAACAAGGTGACGCTTACAGATGTTTTTGCACTCCCGAAAGACTAACAGAATTAAAGGAAGAGCAACAAAAAGCAAAACTTCCACAAGCAAAGTATGACAAGCATTGCTTACATCTTTCAAAAGAAGAAATTGATGAAAATATTGCAAATGGAGTTCCGTATGTTATTCGCTTAAATGTTAAAGCTGGCGAAAGTGTTGTTATAAATGACGTTGTTCGCGAAAGAGTCGAATTTTCGCGTGATGTGATTGATGACCAAGTTTTAATTAAATCTGATGGATTTCCTACTTACCACATGGCAAACGTTGTTGACGACCATTTAATGGGCATTTCACACGTAATCCGTGGTGAGGAATGGCTTTCATCAACTCCAAAACACATTTTGCTTTATAACGCTTTTGGTTGGGAAGCTCCAATTTTTGCACATCTTCCACTTTTGCTAAATGCCGATAGATCAAAACTTAGCAAACGACAAGGCGATGTTGCGGTTGAAGATTATAAATTAAAAGGCTACTTAAAAGAAGCACTTATTAATTTTGTGGCTCTTCTTGGTTGGAGCACAAGCGATAATGATGAATTTTTTAGCATAAATGATTTGATTGATAAATTTTCGTTAGACCGAATTCACAAAGCTGGTGCCATTTTTAATGTTGAAAAACTTGATTGGATAAACGCAGAACATTTAAGAAAAATGGATAAATCGGTTATTCTTGAAATACTTAAGGAAAATTTTGCTGAATCAAAATATAAAGAAATTGCGTTTTCTGACGAGTATTTACTTTTAGTTATTGAAGGAATGCTTGAAAGAGTTTCATTTGTGAAGGATTATATTAACAATTCACCATACTTTTTTGAAACTCCCACAACTTTTGATGAAGAAGTAATTAAGAAACAGTGGAAAGAAGATTCTGCACAATTGCTCGAAAATTATGCGGTTAAAATTGCACAATTAAATAATCCAACAAAAAGCGATTTTGAAATTGCTCTAAAACAAGTTGCCGAAGAAGCACAATGCGGCGCTGGAAGAATAATTCATCCCGTTCGTCTTGCTACTTCGGGCGTTGGAATTGGACCTGGAGTTTATGATTTGCTTCATATTTTAGGCAAAGATGAAGTTATTTCGCGAATAAATACTGCTTTAAAAGTAATTCCAGAACTTAAAGCTAAACTTGGATAAAAAGGAAATAAGATGATAGAGAATAGTGAAAGTAACGAAAACAAAATGCCATCAAATTTTATTAAAGAAATAATTGATGAAGACTTAAAAAATAATAAATACACAAAAGTTCACACTCGTTTTCCACCCGAACCAAACGGATATTTGCATATTGGACACGCAAAATCAATTTGCCTAAATTTTGGTCTCGGAAAAGAATATAACGGTTTAACAAACTTGCGATTTGACGACACAAATCCAACAAAAGAAGATGTTGAATATGTTGACTCAATAATGGAAGATGTAAAATGGCTCGGTTTTGACTGGGAAGATAGACTCTATTACGCTTCCGATTATTTTGATTCTCTTTACGAATATGCAATTAAACTAATTAAAAAGGGAAAAGCTTATGTTGATTCTTCAACTTACGAAGAAATTAAAGCTGAGCGTGGAATGCCTACAAAACCTGGAATTGAATCAAAATACCGATTGCGAACAATTGATGAAAATCTTGATTTATTTGAAAGAATGAAAAATGGCGAGTTTGAAGACGGTGTTCATGTGCTTCGTGCAAAAATTGATATGAATTCACCAAATATGAATATGCGTGACCCAATTTTATATAGAATTAGACACGCCGAACATCACAGAACTGGCAACAAATGGTGCATTTATCCAATGTACGATTATGCTCACGGACAGTCAGATTCAATTGAAGGAATTACTCATTCAATCTGTACTTTAGAATTTGAAAATCACAGACCACTTTATGATTGGTTTATTGATGAGTTGGAAATCCATCATCCTCGACAAATTGAGTTTGCACGATTAAACTTAAATTACACAATTATGAGTAAGCGCAAACTTTTGCGTCTTGTTGAAGAAAAACACGTTTCGGGTTGGGATGACCCACGAATGCCAACCATTTCTGGATTAAGACGCCGCGGTTACACTCCCGAATCAATTCGCAATTTTGCCGATAGAGTTGGAGTTGCAAAACGCGATAATGTAATTGATATTTCTCAATTAGAATATAGCATTAGAGAAGACTTAAATCCAAAAGCAATGCGAGTTATGGCAGTTTTAAATCCTGTTAAAGTTATTCTTACAAACTATCCAGAAAATGTGGTTGAGGAATTGGATGCCGTAAATAATCCAGAAGATGAATCAATGGGAAAACGCAAACTCCCCTTTTCTCGCGAATTATTTATAGATGCACACGATTTTGAAGAAAATCCTCATAAAAAATTCTTCCGTCTTTCGCCTGGCAAAGAAGTTCGTCTTCGTTACGCTTACATTATTAAATGTGAAGAAGTGATTAAAGATGCCAATGGAAATATTGAAAAATTACTTTGCACTTATGATGTTGATACAAAAAGTGGCTCTGGAACTAGTGAGAAAAAGGTGAAAGGAACAATTCACTGGGTTTCGGCAAACCATGCAATTGATGCTGAAATTAGACTTTATGACAGACTTTTTAACGTTTCTTCGCCTGATAGCGACAAAGAAGTTGATTTTATTGAACACTTAAATCCAAACTCTTTGGAGGTTCTAAAAAACAGTAAACTTGAGCCATTTTTGAAAAATGTAAAATCTGGCGAACGTTTCCAATTTGAACGACTTGGATATTTTTGCGTTGATAATAAAGATTCCAAACCCGATAATTTAGTTTTTAACAGAACTGTAACGTTAAAAGATTCTTGGGCAAAAATTGAAAAGCAGTGAATAAAATTTTGCAGCTTGTCAAAATGACATATTTTCAATAAATATGCTTGTCATTTTGACATTTTTTCATGTTTTATTTCATTTAGACATATATAATACTTCATCAAAGTAATAAAAAAATAGTTTTTTATGCCAATTTCAAATATTTTGACTTGGCATAATTTTTATAATTACTTATACGTTCACAATTTATAAATAAATTTTGGAGGTATAAAATGACAATTACACGTTGGAATCCAGCTAAAGAATTAATTAGCGTGGAAAAAGAATTTAGTAAATTATTTGATTCTTTCAACAATCGTTTTGGTCTAAAATCTTCAAAAGAAGATGAAGACTTTGCAAACGCTGTTTGGTCACCATTGACTGATATTAAGGAAGATGAAAATAAATATTCATTACATCTCGATTTGCCAGGAGTTAAGAAAGAAGATGTTAAAATTACTTTTAACAATGGGCAAATTGCAATAAGCGGTGATCGAAATTTTGAAAAAGAAGAAAATAATTCAAAATATCATCGTGTTGAAAGAGCTTTTGGAAAATATTACAGAGCTTTCAGTTTACCAGAAAAAATTATGGAGGATAAAATTGAAGCCGAGTTCAAAGATGGAATTTTAAATATTTCAATTCCAAAAGCAGAAGAAGCTAAACCAAAACAAATTGAAGTAAAAATCAAATAAAAAGAAGCCGCTTAAATGCGGCTTTTTTATTAAAAATCGTCATCACCCATTTCGTCGCCGCCACCATTATCTTGTCGCTTATCTTTGTTTTGTTTAAAATTATTCAAATTAAGCGAAACATTTAGCATAAAAATTGGGGCATTGCCTTTATGATAATAATAAGTTTCAAATCCAGGTCCAGTTGATGTTCCTTCGTGATTATCCGAATTAAAAACATCACGTACTTGCAGAGTTATGGAAAGCATTTTTTCGAACAAATCTTGTCTTATTGCAACATTTGCTGTAAAATTGCCCTTTTCTTCACTTTGTGCCGATATACTTGAGCTATTATACTGTCCATTTAACTGAAGTTTCGTATCCTCAAATATTTGGAAAGTATTGTTTAATCGAGCTGACCAACTGAGATTTTCTTGTGTCAAATCTTGATTATTATAATCTCCTACTAATTTATAATAATAAACATCACTCATTAAATTAACATTCCACTCCTTAAATAAATCTGTGTTTAACATAAATTCAGTTCCAGATGAGTAGTCTTTTCCCATATTTTCGTAGGTTGTAAGCGTAACATCTTGGTCATAAACAGAACGCACGTTTTCAATCTTATTTTTTCTAATTCGATAATATCCTTCAATAGAAAATAGACTTTTTCCCCAATTTGTTAAATACGATAGTTCGTAGGAATCAATATACTCTGGTAATAAACCGGGATTTCCTCTGCGAATGTTATTTGCATCTTCCCAAACATCAAATGGCTCAAGATACCAGCCTTGTGGTCGTCTAATTCTGCTTGTGTAGCTCGCCATTATTTGCTGAATTTCGTTAATTTTATACGTTGCGTGAATTGTTGGAAAATAATCATATCTATCAATTAAAGTTGATTGATTTGTGTTCGCCAAATCAATTTTTCGATAGGTGTATTCGCCTCTTAATCCTAATTGATAACCAATGTCATTAAACATTCCCGAATAAATTCCATATATAGCAGAAATATTTCGTTTGTATTCAATTATGTAGCTGTATTCATTTTCGTATTGATAACCCGAATTAACATCAAAAAGATAACTTTTTGTGTCATCTTGCGATTTATTCATTTCGTGCTGCATACCAGTTTCAAATTTTGAATTCTCAGAAATTGGATATGTATAATCAATTTTTAAGCGTTTGTTCTCTCCAGGTCCAACCTCAATATTTTTTCTTCCGCTCGAAATTTGTCCATCACTTTCAATATATTCATTTATTGATGACTCATCATTATTTCTTTGTTGATACATTGCTTCGGCAAGCAATTCGTGCTGATTTGGTCCAAAAATATGTTTATAATTCAAATTATATGACATAAACTGACCGCTTCTTTCACTGAAATTATTGCTTTTATAAAAATTTTCAACTGTAGCGGGATTAGTAAAATAATGGAAATCTTTATTGGAAGAATTCTCAGAATTTCTATTTCCATATCTAAAAGAGAAACCAGCTATATCGCTTTCAGATAAATTAACATCGCCACCACCACGAATGCTCCAACCTCCATGTATTCTGTCGTTTTCGCCAAAAGAATTAAGAAAGGTTGTATCTGTATCGTTATAAATAATTCTATTTTCCTCAAATGTTCCAGGATGAGTTCTTTGATTATAATCCGCACCAACGTTTAATGAATAGCTTTTTGTTTTGTATGTTGTTGTAAAATCAGCACCATATTTATCGTCCATTCCAACATTTCCGTTAATAATGGCACTAAATCCATCAAGCTCGTTTCCTTTTGAAATAATGTTAATAATTCCTGAAACTCCTTCGGGGTCATATTTTGCCGATGGATTTGTAATTATTTCTATTTTATCAATTGAAGTTGCTGGAATTTGTTGTAAAGCATCATTGGCATCTAAAACGGAAGGACGACCATCAATTAACAATGTAAAACTGCCACTTCCACGTAACGAGACATTTCCTTCAATATCCACTCTAACTGAAGGAACGTTTTCTAAAACATCAACAGCACTTCCAGAAATTGTTGTTGTTTGCTCGCTAACATTTATAACTTTTTTATCTATTTTGAATTCAATAGGAGTTTTTTCGCCAACTACTTTTGCATCTTCCAATTGATAAGCAGCTTGTTTAATTAAAATCTCTCCCAAATCCATTGTTCTTTTTGTTCGTGATAGCTCAATATTCGAAATATATTTCGGCTCAAATCCAATAAAACTTACTTTTGCAATATAATTACCTGGACGAATGCTAGTAATTTTAAATTCACCATTCGAATTTGTAATTCCACCACCAGCTTGTGTGCTATCATCCGATTTTAAAATTACAATATTTGCATATTCAATTGGCTTTTCAGATTGTTTGTCCTTAACAAGACCAATTATTTCCATTCCTATTCCAGTTCTCATTTCAGAATTACCAGAACCACGTTGAGCAATTATATTTATATTAATTGATAAAAATGACAAAGAAAATAAAATCAAAAAAGGTAGTTTAAATCTCATAAAAGGTTTCTCCATATAATCAGTATTTTAATAAATTCAAATTTACACAATAAAGTCTGCAAATCCTTTGTTTGACAATCCGAAATGCTTTTTGGTTTAATCGTGTTTTTTGAAGTGAAAATAATCTTTTAACTTTTCTGGAATAAAATGGTTTAAAAAGGGAAAGCTGGATAGGTAGAGGGCACAACCTATCCAGCTTGATGTGTATGTTATATTTCTATAACAACGATGTAAAACTAAGCAATTATTCTATACTTGTCAAGTAAAATAAATTATTTTATATAATTATTTTTTATTCATCTTTATTTTATTAACTATTTACTTTAAAACATGCGTTTTTAGAACAAATTCGAAACATATTTTATTTTTCCCAATGTGACAAAATTTTTCTATTTTGTTCGTTATTTATGTTTTTTCCTGCCGTTGAATATAAATATTCAATTCTGTTTGAATAAAATTCTGTTATTTTATTACGAACCATCTTTAATGTGCTATTTAGGAACTTATTTTCTTCATTAAATCCTTCGCCTAAAATACCAATTGAAGTTGGCAACCATTTTTCTGGAAACATTCCTTCAAACTCGCCACCTTTTTTGTAACGATTTATTTCTGATTGAATTATGTTAAAAACTGCTTCTTTTCCATCTTCGCTACTTATTGATAGATTTAATTTCTTTAGTTCTTTTAATACTTCTGGAATATTTGGATATAACAAGCAAATTGTAAACGGCGATTGATTATTATAAAGCATAACTTGTTCTATAAAACGCGATTGATCTACAAAAGCTTCTTCAATTCCTTCTGGACTGTATTTTTCGCCATCGTTTCCTATTAGCAGACTTTTAAATCTTCCCAAAACATACAAAAATTCATCATTATCAAGGTAACCTAAATCCCCAGTATAAAGCCAACCGTCTTTTAGTGTTTCTTTTGTGGATTTTTCATTGTTCCAATATCCCGCCATTACGTTTTCGCCTTTGCATACTATTTCGCCACTTTCGCCTATTGGCACTTCATTTCCATCCGAATTTATTATTTTCACATCCAAGTTTTTTACAATTCTGCCCGATGAACCAAGTTTATGAATTGCTGGAACATTTGCCGAAATTATTGGAGCTGCTTCACTTAATCCATAACCTTGAAACATTGGAATGCCAATTGCGTAAAAAAACCTTTGCAACTCAATATCCAATAACGCTCCACCACCGATAAAAAACTCGAGATTTCCCCCAAAACCTTCTCTAATTTTACTGAAAAGTATTTTATCAAACACTTTTAACAACGGATATTTCCATTTTTGCAAGCCTTTGCCTTTATCAAAACCATTTCCATTATATTCATAAGCAATTTTTAATGCCTTTTGGAATAATTTTGAAACCTTTTCGCCTTTTGAATTAATTCCGTTTTCAATGTTTTTTCTAAAATTCTTTGCTAAAGTTGGTACACTTAAAAGGAATGTCGGTTTAGTTTCCTTAATATTTATTGGAATATTTTTAAGAGTTTCAATTGGAGTTTCGCCATTTTGGATTGACGACATACTTGCACCATTTTTCATAAGAGTATAAATTCCAGCAGTATGAGCAAATGAATGATCCCAAGGCAAAATTAAAAGCGAAGTATAACTTTCTGGAATTGGTAAAAGTGAAGTTGCTTGTTCAACGTTTGCAGTATAATTTCTGTGCGTTAAAATAATTCCCTTTGGGTCGGCGGTAGTTCCAGAAGTGTAGCAAATGTTTGCATAATCATCATTTTTAATTGATTGCCACAAATTATTAAACTCGTTTATATTATTCTGTAAATATTCTTCTCCCATTTTCATTAAATTATTGCGTGTAATTTCATTTTCTTTTAAGTCGTCAATTTCATCAAGTATTATTATTTTCTCTAAATCGGGCAAATCATTTTCAATCTTTCTAATTTTTGCTAAATGCCTTTTGGAAACGACAATAAATTTGCAACCAGAGTGCAATAATCTGAATTTTAAGTCAACAAGTTCATCAATTTTAACTGAAATTGGAACATTTATGCCACCAATAAAAACAATTCCCATTTCGCTAACAACCCAATCGTTACGCCCTTCCGAAATTAACGCAACTCGGTCACCTTTTTTTAATTTTAGCTCAAACAATCCAGCAGCAAAATTGTGAATCAACTTTTGCATCTCTTTATATGTAGTTCCAAAATATTTGTCACCTCTTTTTTCCCACATCAAAATGTTATTAGGATATTTTTGAACACTTTGTTCAAATAAAATTGGAAGAGTATAATTCATTTTAGCTCCATTTATGTTTAACCCAAAATCTGCTCTGTGAAATAAAAAAGCCCAGAATAATATTCTAGGCTTTTATCAAAACAACTAATTTGCGTTATTTTTTAGTAGTATCTAAATATAGCTCAATACGTCTATTTTTAGCTTTTCCTTCATCTGTTTGGTTTGAATATTTTGGCTGACTTTCGCCATAGCCCTTATAGCTAATATTTGCTTCGTCAATTCCGTTTGCAACAAACCAGTCATAAACTGATTTTGCACGTGCTTCCGAAATCTTTTGATTTGATTTATCAGAACCACTTGCATCGGTATGACCTTGAATTTCTATCTTGTTTTTTGAAATTGCAAGAATTTCTTTTGCTTTTGGAAGTGTATTTTCCAAAATACTAATTGCATTTTCGGAAAGAGCTGAACTATTAACAGCAAATACTATTTCCAATTCAATTGATGCAACATCATCATTTGCGTCTAATGGATTTTTGCCTAATTTAACTTCTAAGAAGTCGTCAACACTACCGCCATCAGTATCTTTTGAATGAGGATTTGTCTTCAATTCGGTTACTTCAACACCGTCAAATAACATATCGCCATCACAATCATTATTTTTAGGATCAGTTTTATGAATATTAATTTCCTCTCCATCGCTCAAATTATCGCCATCAGTATCTGCAATAATTGGGTCAGTTTTGGAAGTATTTAACTCGTAAAAATCATCTAACTTATCATTATCGCTATCACTTTTTGTTGGATTTGTCTTATATTTTGTAATTTCATCGCCATCATAAAATTTATCGCCATCAGTATCATCTTTTAAAGGATTAGTTTTATAAGTAATAACTTCGGCAAAATCGTCCAATCCGTCATCGTCAATATCACGTTTTAGTGGATTTGTTGCATAAGTTAAAATTTCTTCACCATCTTTTAGATTATCTCCGTCTGAATCGGCATTTTTGGGGTCAGTGTTATATTTTTCAAGTTCGGCTTTGTCTTCCAAACCATCTGAATCAGTATCTTTACTATTTGGATTTAATCCCAAAATTTCTTCGTCACAATCTGTAATTCCATCACCATCAGTATCAATAGAACAACTTTCACCAGAATATGCAAACCCAACTCCAATAGTCCACCAAGCATCATCTGCCAAAAGCTCATTATCATTATCAGGAGGATTATAGCCAGCCATGTGTTCTGTCCAAGTAACATTAATTGTAGCAAATAAATCCATAATTAACGATTTACTCAATGCAAATTCAGAACCAACTCCAACTGGAACAAAAACATCTGTAAAGCTTGCATTTGGAGTATTTCTTGCGGGATTTAGAGGTTTAGTTACATTTTTCCAATAAACGCCGCCAATTCCAGCAGTAAAATAAGGATTCCAAGAATCACTAATTATTGGAGAAAATAAAAATCTAACATCTGCAGGAATAAATGTGGTTTTAACATCATTGTCGGATTTATCTTTCATATTCATCCAACCGTAACCAACGCCAATACCTAAATCAAAATAGCTTCCAAGTTCAAAACGGAGAAATGGTCTAACTTGAAATGAAAGTCCATTTGGGTCAAAATAAGTATCGGGAGAAACATAAGCAGCTTGCACACCCAATTTGTAAGAATAATCGTTTAATTGGGCGTTTGCGTTTGTGTAAAAAATAAAGATAAATAGCATTGGGAAAAGGAAGAGTCTAATTTGTTTCATAATTACCTCACTATTTTTTGAAATGAAATTCATAAATATTACAATTATTTATAATTAGAAAATATAAATTTATTTAACCATAAGCTACTTATTTTTAGTGATGCGGGGTCAAATGTTTTGAAGCACAGATTACAAATCTGTGCTACCGCAATTCTAACAAACACAGCATGCTTTTTTATTAAACGTGAACCCTATAATAATATTCTGTTTTACATTTGACCATGCATAGTACCTTATATTAAATTTAAGCTAATCTTTTAACCGATTTAAAAAGAGCTTGCGTTCCTTCCCTTCCTTCACCATTTGCTTGATTACTTTTATATAGCTGATGAACATAAGTTAAAGCTGGAAGTGGTAAATGCATTTCTTCTGCTGAATCAATTACTATTTTCAAATCTTTTTGTTGCAAATCAATCATAAAGCCTGGTGCAAAATCGCCTTTTACCATTTTAGGACCAAGATTTGCCAATTGCCACGAACCAGCAGCACCGCCTTTTGTTGCTTCAACCATTGTTAATGGGTCTAATCCCGATTTTTGAGCAAACAACACAGCTTCGCTAACTGCCATATTTGTTACCGAAACTAATATTTGATTACACAATTTTGTTGTTTGCCCCATTCCATTTGTGCCACAATGCGTAATTGCCTTTCCCATTGCTTCAAAAACTGGTCTGCATCTTTCAAGTGTGTTTAAATTTCCACCGACCATTATTGAAAGTGTTGCATTTATTGCTCCAACATCTCCACCACTTACTGGTGCATCAAGCATTTCAACATTTTTCGCCTTTAATTTTTCTGCAATATTTCTAGAAACCGATGGCGAAATTGTACTCATATCAATTACAACACTTCCCTCTTTAACACCATAAATAATGCCATTTTCACCCAAAATAACATCTTTTACATCGGGTGAATCGGAAACTATTGTAATTATTATGTCAGAATTTTCAGCCACTTCTTTTGGCGTTTTGGCTTTTTTTCCACCAGCACCTAAAATTGCTTCAACTTTTTCTTCTGTTCTATTATAGGCAATTACATCAAAGCCAGCTTTTAACAAATTTAGCGCCATTGGCTTTCCCATTATTCCCAAACCGACAAATCCTATCTTTTCCATTTATTCTCCATATTTAATTTTATCTTAAAGCAAAAATAATATAATTGAAAGAATTTAGTCCTAAATTTTTGTTTCAAACAATCAATTTGTAAATTAAGCATCAAATTTTGAAAATAAAGGAGATATTATGAATATCCAAAATGATAGCGTTGTTTTAATGCATTACACACTTACTAACGAAAATGGTGATATTATAGATACATCAGATGGACGCGAACCACTTGCTTATATTCAAGGTCATCAGAACATAATTCCAGGTCTCGAAAAAGAAATGGTTGGAAAAAAAGTTGGCGACAAATTTAAAGCTGTTGTTCAACCAGAAGAAGGTTACGGCGTTTCTAATCCCGCTCTTGTTCAAGTGCTTGATCGTTCAGTTTTTCAAGGTGTTGATGAAATTGAAGTTGGAATGCAATTTCAAGCCCAATTGGAAGATGGTCCAATAATTATGTCAGTTACTAATGTTGATGGTAATAATATTACTATTGACGGAAATCACGCTCTTGCTGACCGAGTTTTAACTTTTGATGTTGAAGTAGTCGAAATTAGAAATGCTTCTGCCGAAGAATTAGCTCATGGACATGTTCATGGCGTTGGTGGACATCATCATCATTAAAATTTATCTTAATTTTTTAATTTACTAACTAATTGGAGGAAAATATGGCTGAAAAATCAGAATTGTTATCAGCTGGAGCAATTGCTAAAGAACTTGGTGTTTCTGGCGCTATTGTTTCTAAGACAATAAAAACACTTAATATTCAACCCGATTCAAAAAAAGGTGCATGCAGTTACTATTCCAAAGATGCACTCAAAAAGATTAAAGAATCACTAAAATAATTTATATCATACACTCGTAGAGTCGTAGCTCGCTACGACTTTCTAAATACAATTTCACCATCCCAAAACGTAACACATAATTGCATTCTGTGTAAAACTCCACAATTTCAATTGTTCAATTTCCCAAATTATCCACCCCCACCATTTAAAAATAAACACACATTTATTACTTTTTACTTGGTAAAGAAAAATAAATATTATAATTTTAACCTAATTAAAATATTGGGATACTAAAGAGGATTTTATCAACACTTATATTCTAAAAATTCCCTGTCCCAAATTAAACTCTTTTATAAATCGTTTTGTATTAATTTATTGTTTTTATATACAACAATTAAAGAATTTTGTGATAAAAATATTTTTGAAATATGAAGTTTGATTCAAACAAAAACATATGAGATAATTTTATTTTAATAACAAACTATATTCAACATGAATAGAAAATTTGGAATTTATCTTCTTGGGATTAAATAAATCTAAAATATGAAATACTATTACCGAAGTACAATCAGTGATTTTCTAAAATTAAGCACAAATGAAATAATTGGAAATATAACTCGTAAAAATGAATTTGATGCTACTTTCTTGCAAAATAAATCTTGGGAACAACAAATTCCTATTTTAAAAAATTCTTTGGATGAATTTGAAGGTGAAATATTTTTTGAGTTTTCAATTCCTAGAATGGGAAAAAGAGTTGATGCACTTGTAATAATTAAAAATATTGTGTTTTTGATTGAGTTCAAAGTTGGTGAAAATCACTTCTTAAATCATAATATAGAACAGGTTTGGGATTATGCTTTGGATTTGAAAAACTTCCATAAAACTAGTCACAATGTTGTTTTGATTCCCGTTTTAATAGCCACAGAGGCAACCAAATCCTTTACGTTAATTGAACTGACTTCTCATAACGATAATCTGACTTTGCCAATTAAAATTGGTAGAAATGGATTAATAACAGTTATCCGAAATGCGTTATTTTCCTTTTCAGATGAGCCGCATATAAGTGTTTCTGATTATGTTAGTGGTGGATATATGCCAACTCCGACTATTATCGAAGCTGCTGTTTCGTTATACACAACCCATAGTGTTGACAATATAACACGAAGCGATGCGGGCGCCAAAAACTTAAATATTACAACGAAAAAGATATCTGAAATTATTGAGGTTGCAAAAAATGAAAACAAAAAAATTATTTGTTTTGTAACAGGTGTTCCAGGTGCTGGTAAAACACTTGTGGGTTTAAATGTGGCAACAGCTCACTTAGACAACAAAAATGGTAATGCAAGTGTCTATTTATCAGGAAATAAACCATTAGTTGATATTTTGCAAGAGGCATTAGCAAGAGATAAAGTTCAAAGAGAGAAAGAAAAAGGCAATAAAATAACAAAAAAAAGTGCTCAGCAAGCTGTTAAGTCATTTATTCAGATAATTCACCATTATAGAGATGAGTATCTAAGTAATCCAGAAGCACCGTATGACCATATTGCTATTTTTGATGAAGCTCAAAGAGCCTGGAACAAAGAGCAAACTATCAGATTTATGAAACGGAAGAAAGGAATTGCTGATTTTAAATATTCCGAACCTGAATTCCTTATTTCTTGTTTGAACAGACACAAAAATTGGGCTGTAATAATTTGTTTAGTGGGAGGTGGTCAAGAAATTAATACCGGTGAAGCAGGAATATCTGAATGGCTTGATGCAATGAATAAAACCTTCCCTGATTGGCATGTTTATATTTCACCAAATCTTACTGATTCTGAATATGCAGCGATGGAAGCAATTCAAATTTTAGATAAAAAAGAAAGAGTGAATTTTGATGAAAATTTACATTTGTCTGTTTCGATGAGATCTTTCAGAGCCGAAAAGCTGTCCTCATTTGTGAAAAACATTTTAGATATCGAATTAGATAAAGCGAAAGAGGATTTGCTACAAATTACTAATAAATACCCAGTCGTTTTATCTCGTGATATAGTTAAAGCAAAAAAATGGTTAAAAGAAAAAGCAAGAGGTAGTGAGCGCTACGGAATTGTAGTTTCTTCACAAGCTTTGAGATTAAAACCTTTTGCAATTGATGTAAAAACACCAATGAATCACGTTAATTGGTTTCTGGACGGCAAAGAAGATGTCCGTTCTTCCTTTTATTTGGAAGATGTTGCCACAGAATTTCACATACAAGGTTTAGAATTAGATTGGAGTTGTGTGGTTTGGGACGGTGATTTACGATATGCTCAAAACGGTTGGCTAACTTTTTCATTCAAAGGCAACAAGTGGCAAAATATTAAGAAAATTGAACGAAAAAAATATCTTTTAAATGCTTATCGTGTCTTACTTACACGAGCAAGACAAGGAATGGTTATTGTTATTCCCGAAGGAAATAATGAAGACCACACCAGAAAAAGAGAGTATTATGATTCAACTTATAATTATTTAAAAGATATTGGATTAGAAATAATCTAATAGAAGGACCTAAAACTTGAACTTAAATTATCCATTAACAATTTAAAAAAATCCCTTCGGTTTATCGAAGGGATTTTTACTTAATCGGCATCTTTTTTTTTACCAGCTACAAGAAATTCCCGTAATCTCTTATACCATTTGCTCGGTTTCATATAATCAATGCAAAAATAAAATTACGGGTATTTTCACATCTCACATCTAACTTCTCACTTCTCACTTCTTTCTATTTAATCAACATCATTTTCTTGCTTTCAACAAAATTGCCACTTTGCAAACGATAGAAATATATTCCAGAACTTAAGTTTTTTGCGTTAAAAGTAACTTGATAATTACCAGCTTTTTGGTTTTCGTTCACCAAAGTTGCTATCTCATTTCCAAGTATGTCAAAAACCACTATTTTCACGTTTGACGTTTCGCTTCTCACATTTGTTGGAATTGAATAACTTATAACAGTGCTTGGATTAAAAGGATTTGGATAATTCTGTTTAAGTGAATAACCATCTGGTATTTGTGAATTGATGCTTTCGTTAACAGAAGTTACACCGCCATTTGTTGTTTTAAATATATTTCCATTATCGCCAACAACCCAACCCGTGTTTTCATCAGCAAAATACACATCATTTAGCTTCCATGATGATAATTTTTGCTGAACTTCCCAATCAGCACCGCCATTGGTGGTTCTTAGAATAATTCCACTCCAACCAACAATATAACCAATATTTTGATTTACAAACGAAACAGCCGAAAAATCGTTGTTTGCATCAACTGTTACAACATCCCAATTGGCTCCTCCGTTTGTAGTTTTTAATATCAAACCATCTTCACCAACAATCCAACCATTATTTTCATCTAAAAATTGAACTGACGCTAAATACATATTAGTGTTGCTTGTTTGAACGTTCCAATTAGCACCGCCATTTGTAGTTTTAAGAATAACACCATCATCACCAACAACCCAGCCAGTATTTTGATTAAGGAAAAATAGCGAAGTTAAAACACTGCTTGTTCCACTTGTTTGCAAAGTCCAATTAGTTCCACCATTTGTTGTGTTAATAATTGTACCATTCCCGCCGCAAGTCCAACCATTATTTGCGTCAGCAAAAAATACTGAGTAAAGGTAATTTGACGTTCCACTAGTTTGCACCGCCCAAAAAACAACACCAGCAGATTCTTGTTTTTTCATAATTCTGCCGTTAACTCCAACAGCCCAGCCGCTATTTGCATCAGCAAAAAAGATTGAGTTAAAATTATCACTGGTATTACTAATTGAGCCGTTCCAAGTTAATCCAGCATCTTTGGTTCTTAAAATTGCTCCATTTTCACCACAAGCCCAGCCATTATTGGGGTCAGTAAAACTAACACCTGTTAAACGATATGTACTTCCACCAGAAGAAGCACTCCAATTTGTACCGCCATTATTTGTGTAAATAATTGTACCGCTTGTTCCAACAGCCCAACCTTTATTTTCATCTATAAAGCAAACAGAATTTAAGTCTCTTACGGTTGGAAATGAAACTGTGGATTGAGCAACCCAATTTTGACCAGCATCTGTGGTTTTATAAATACCACTTCCACCGCCAATAAAACCAACATTAGCATTAACAAAAACGATGGAGTTTAGCGAACCGCTTGCATTACTTGTAACCCAATTATCGCCACCATCAGTAGTTTTTAGAATAACTCCAAAATCACCAACTACCCAACCAGTATTTGCATCAAGAAAAAAAACAGAATTTATATTTATTGATTCGTTAATTGTTACGGTTTGCCAATCAGTTCCACCATTTGTGGTTTTTAACATTTTACTACCTTCGCCAACAACCCAGCCGTTATTTGCATCAATAAAGAATATTGAGCTAAAAAATCCAAAGGAAGGATTATACTGCGAAGTCCAATTGCTTCCTCCATCAGTGGTTCTTAACACTACAAAAGGACCTGTTGCCCAACCGTTATTTTCGTCAACAAAAAAAGTGGAGTATAATTCATTAGTTGTGTTACTACTTTGGATAACCCAATCTGCACCGCCATTTGTGGTTTTAATAATTGTTCCACTACTTCCAACAGCCCAACCGATATTTTGATTTATAAACTTAACTGAATATAAATGTTTGTCAATTTCGTTTTCAATAATTGACCAATTGAGACCACCATTTGTAGATTTAACTAAAGTTCCATCATAACCAACAGCCCAACCAACATTTGAATCAACAAAAACAACTGATTTCAAATCGTTACCTTGGGGTAAAGGATTTTGCCAGAACCATTGTGCATTTAACGAAGCATGCAAAAGAATAACAGTAATAAATACATTAAGAATTTTCATTTTTATATCCTTTGATAGTTGATGATAGCAAAGTAAAGAACAAATAAATTCAATTTAATTTATTTAATTTTTATAGGACTAAATTGTAGTAATTACTTAAATAATAGTCAAATATTTTAACAAAAAAAGCCCAATTCTAAGCAGAATTGGGCTTTAAATAGACTAAACTTCGTTAATTATCACCCTACATTTTAACTTTTACTTCGTTTTCAAAAATGTAAAAATGCTAAAAAAATGCGAGTATGAATAATTTAAGTATTTTTTCATAACTTACTTTTTCTTAAGTTCACGCATCAAAATTTCTTAATTAGGTATTGTAATGCGATTTATTAAAATATTAGCAATTCTCATTTTTTCAACCCAATTATTTGCTCAAGAAAGCGATGGCAAATGGGAAGCAGTTTATAACGAAGGCACAGATAGAGTTTTTATAGATATTTCTGGTGTTTCCAATTTTTATGGTGATGATATTTATGTGTGGAGCTTAACAGAGCATTCAACTCCTCTTGAACTTGAATCTATTCCCGACAAAATTTATAGAACAAATACTTATTATCTTTTCAACACACGAATTCGTAAATACAGCATTTTGTACATAATTTATTACGATGAAAACAAGAACGTTTTAGCAAGTTACGATTATGGAAGAAATACTAAAGTGGAAGTTTATCAATACAATTATCCTTTAATGAAAAATTCACTTGAAGAAAGGATTTTTGATAGATGTGTTGAGGCAAGAGAAGAAGCACATAAAAAGTGATTTTACTCTTTCAATTCCCTATAAATTAACCTTTGGTCAAGATTATTCATTTGATGTTGAATTCTAGCAATTCTGTTAAGCATAAATCGCGATTTGCGTTTTAGTCTATATCTTATTGGATTTGGCAAAACCGATGCTAATTGTGCCGCTTGATTTTTTGTCATTCTTTGAGCAGATTTCTTAAAGTAGAACTTCGAAGCGGCTTCAACACCATAAATATTTTCACCAAATTGGGCAATATTTAAGTAGGTTTCCATTATTCGTTGTTTTCCCCAAAATAATTCCATCAAAAATGAATAGTAAATCTCAATTCCCTTTCTAATAAATATTTTTTGTGGAAATAGAAATAGATTTTTTGCCGTTTGTTGTGTTATTGTGCTTGCCCCTCTTGTTTTTTTCCCATCCATTGATTTTTCAATAATTTTTTCAACTTCGGTTAAATCAATTCCAAAATGATCCAAATATCGTTGGTCTTCGGAAGCAATAACTGCGTAAACTACATTGCTCGAAATTGATTCGAGAGGAACCCATTCGTGAGAAATTGTGTTTGGTGTAACTATATTAAGAAATGAACTATTGTCATTTTGTTGCATAAAAGCTGATGTTGGTGGATTTACAAATCGGAAAAATCCTAATAGAAAAACAAGATATAGATTTATTACAGCCACAAAAAGCAGAACAAATCCTATTGAATATTTAAATATCTTTTTTATCAAAACATTTCCTAAAATTTATGAATCAAAACTACTAAAATTATGTAATTTTATATAAGTCAAATACATTTTTATTTTAATAATAATTGAACCTTTGAAATGAACTTGCGTCTAAAAAATCACACAAACAATGGTGATATTATGAAAGAAGGAATCAGTCGTTCGCGACAAAACAGAGTATTAGGTGGTGTTGCATCTGGATTAGCAGATTATTTAACAATTGACCCAATAATAGTCCGAATTTTATTCGTTGTTTCAGTCTTTTTTGGTGGAATTGGTATTCTGCTATATTTAATAATGTGGATTGTTATTCCCGAAGAAAAGTTGTTTTCGGAAACAAATACAAACTCGTTTGATGCAAATGATTTAAACGATACAACAATTAATGCAAATATAAACTTCGAAAATACTTCAAAAAATAAAAATGGTGGACGAGTTATATTTGGTATAATTCTAATTTTTGTTGGATTGTTTTTCCTTGGAGTCGAGGTTTTCTCATTCCTAAATTTTGAAGATTTAGTTCCAATTCTTTTAGTAGGTTTTGGTGTTTATTTAGTTTGGAACTCAAAAAATAGTCGAGGTTAATATGAAATTTAAAAATGGACAGTTATTTTGGGGATTTTTCTTTCTTTCAATCGGGGCAGTCTTTTTATTGGATAAAAATGATTATATCAATTTTATTCCACACGAAATAATCAATTATTGGCCCGTGTTAATAATTCTTTGGGGAGTTGCAATACTATTAAAAAATACAATTGCCAAACCAATTATTTCCATCGTTTCTGGAATATTTTTAGCCGTGTTTTTATATGGTTCATTTTGGGGATATACTGAAAATTCTGATTATAGCAATGAATACGCTAATTTTTCGGAAGAATTTAAGGATTCCACCAAAAATGCAACTCTCAAAATTACAACCGGAATGGGAAAAATTACCGCAAATGGAACTACTGAAAAGTTAATTTCTGGTTCATTTTCTGGTATAAATACTGTATCAAACTTTAAAACACGATATGACAACAATGATGCACGCATCGTTTTTAAACAAAGAAACGACGATATTCAAATTTTAGGTAAAAATGGCAATAATAATGTCGATTTTAGCCTAAATACTAATCCTATTTGGAAAATTTATTTAACAATTGGTGCAGCCGAAGTAAACTTAGATTTATCAGAATACAAAGTCTCCGAATTTAATCTCGAAACTGGAGCAACAGATTGCGAATTAAAATTTGGCAACAAGTTAGATTTAGTGAATTTAGATGTTGAAATGGGTGCTGCAAACTTGAGAATCTTTATTCCTCGTGAATCTGGATGCATGGTAAAAGGCGATATGGTTTTGATCTCAAAAGAATTTGATGATTTAGTTGAAATTGATAAAAAGAAATATGAAACCGATAATTTTCAAACCGCAAAAAACAAAATATTAATCAATCTTGATGGCGGTGTTTCTAATTTTGAAATTGAACGGTATTAATTCAATATTATAAATTGGGTAAAGAGTAGCTGATAATTAAATTTTATCAGCTTTTTTTATGCTATTTGGCTCCCAAAAATGCTTTTTCATATTAACACATTCATCAATAAACTCAATTCCTTCCGATTCAAGTAACTCCTGCATTAAAGTTGGACTTCCAAAGTGCATTTTTCCGCTCAAAGCTCCAAATCTATTTACAACTCTATGACACGGCATATTGGAATTTGTAGCTCCATTTAATGCCCAACCAACTGTTCTTGCGGAAGATTTAACTCCACAAACTTCTGCAATTGCTCCATAAGTTGTAACTTTTCCATAAGGAATTTTGCTCACAACTTTATAAACCTTATCAAAAAAATCATTGTTTTTCATTTACTAATTTTCGGAGAATTTTAGAAGAAATGATTTAATAAACTGATTTATATTTCCATCCATAACGGATTGAATATTGGAAGTTTCGGCATTTGTGCGGTGGTCTTTTACCAAATTGTATGGATGAAAAACATACGAGCGTATTTGGCTTCCCCATTCAATTTTCATTTTACTTTTTTCAGCTTCATTTTTTTCGGCTTCTGCTTTTTCAACTTCGGCTTGATACATTTTGGCTTTTAGCATTTTCATTGCATTTAATTTATTTTGTCCTTGCGAACGTTCACTTTGGCAAGCCGCAACAAATCCCGTAGGAATATGCGTAATACGAACCGCTGTTTCAACTTTGTTAACGTTCTGTCCGCCTTTTCCACCCGAACGATAAGTATCAATTCGCAAATCAGCAGGATTTATGTCAATTACGATAGAATCATCAACAATTGGATAAACAAAAACAGATGCAAAAGATGTGTGGCGGCGTTTTGCAGCATCAAATGGCGAAATTCTAACCAATCTATGAACTCCATTTTCGGCTTTCATGTAACCATAAGCATATTCGCCAGTTACTTCAATTGTAACGCTTTTAATTCCAGCGCCGTCGCCATCCAATCTATCCATAATTTTCATATTTTGATTATTTTGCTCGCCCCAACGCAAATACATTCGCAAAAGCATATCAGCCCAATCTTGAGCTTCTGTTCCACCAGCTCCAGAGTGGATTGTTAAAATGCAATCGAGATTATCATCCGCACCGCTTAGCATACTTTTAAACTCCAAAGCAGAAATTGATTCTTCAATAGAATTTATTTCGGTGCTAATATCATCAGCAAACGATTCATCTTCTTCAAGTTGTGCTAATTCAATAAGCTCTTTTAGATTAGAAATTTTCTCATCTTCATTTTTCCAAAGGTCAATCCATACTTGGTTTTGATTTATCTCTTGCAATACTTTTTGAGCATTTTGCTGATTATCCCAAAAGCCATCCGATTCATTTTGATCTCGCAAAAGTTGAACTTTATTCTCTTTTTCATCAATTTTAAGACTTATTTTTAACTCTTCAACTTTTATTGCATATTTTTTTAGTGTTTTTAATTCATCTTCAAACATTTTATTACCTTGTTACAATTTTTCTTACTTTACGTTTTAATAAACTACATATTAACAGAAATAATCAATTTATGAACAGAATTTATCAATTATTCCAGAAGCAATTGATTCAATCTCATTCTTATCTTTAATTTCAAACCAATTTATGTTTTCATCCTTTCGGAACCAAGTCATTTGTCGCTTGGCAAAACGCCGAGTGTTTCGCTTAATTAGCTCAATTGCTCGCTCTAAATCATATTCTCCATTTAAATAAGCGACAATTTCTTTATATCCAACAGTATTTAATGAATTCAAATCGGCAGAATATCCCATTTCCAAAATTGATTTCACCTCGTCAACCAATCCAATTTGTATCATTTCATCAACGCGTAATTCAATATTTTGATACAGAACTTCCCTATTCCACATTAATCCAAATTGATGAAAAATATAATCGCTTTCTCTTTTGTGTTCGTTATGAAACTCAAGAATTGATTTTCCCGTAAGATGAAAAACCTCGAGGGCGCGAATTACTCTTTTCCAATTTTGTGGAAGCATAGTTTCGGCACTTTTTGAATCAATTTTTACAAGTTTATCATATAAATATTGAATTCCAAACTCTTCCTTTTCCTTCATTAACTTTTCGCGAAAGTCAGAATCAGTATCAACATCGTTCCACAAACCATCAACAATTGCTCTAATATAAAGTCCAGAACCGCCAACCACAATTGGAATTTTATTTTGCAAATGCAAATTATCAATTATTTTTAACGCTTCAATTTCGAACCGACTAACGTTAAAATCCTCATTTGGATTTAACGAATTGATAAAATGATGTTTTGCAATATTTTGTTCAGTTTCTGATGGTTTTGCCGTTCCAATTGAAAGCACTTTGTAAATTTGTCTGCTATCAGCCGAAATTATCTCCGAATTAATCATTTTTGCCAACAAAAGCGAAAGCGTAGTTTTGCCAGAACATGTTGGACCTAAAATTACAATTACTCGCTTTTCCAACCTTGTTTCCCAATTAATGGAACAAATTTGAAGTTTGGAACTTCTCTTTTTACAAAATCTTTTTCCGAAATTTTTGTGATAATCTGCATTGTTTGGTTTTTTCTATCGCCGACTGGAATTACCATTTTGCCACCAACTGCAAGTTGTTTTAACAATCTTTTTGGTACTTCAGGTCCGCCAGCGGTTACAATAATTCTATCAAAAGGCGAAGCATCATCCCAGCCAATTGTTCCATCGCCATAAATTAGCGCTGCTCTAATTCCTAAATCGTCAAACAATTTTTGCGTTCGCATGTGAATATCAAAATTTCGCTCAATTGAATAAACTTTCATTCCCATGCTAACAAGAATTGCAGCTTGAAATCCCGAACCAGTTCCAATTTCGAGTATTTTGCATCGCTCTTTTAACTCTAAAGCTTGAGTCATAAATGCAACTGTGTATGGTTGCGAAATTGTTTGCTCATATCCAATTGGCAAAGCAACATCGGAATATGCGTGTGGTTTTATAATTTCTGGAACAAAAAGGTGTCTTTCTACCATAAAAAAGGCTTTTAAAACGCTCTCGTCGCTAATTCCTTTTCCTCTTAAAACTTTAATTAACTCTTCTCTTTCTCTTTCGTACATTTTCACAATTTAATTTTTTGAAACGCAAAGATAAGATTTATTTTGCTCTTTTGAGATGCTTAATTGCTTTATAGCAATTTTGTCCAAAACAAAAATGCTAAAAGTTACGCTGGTGGTTGGATTTTTGAAAAATTTTGTTGGAAATCTACAAACAAATAATTTTAACAAACAACTACTTTGGTTGTAATGTTACAAGAATTGAATACCTATCACCTTGCCGAACTACTTCTTCAGATAAAATAATATCTTTGGAAAAATATTTATTATGTTCAAATCTTAAAATTTCATCACTTGGAGCAGTTCCTATTCCACCTTTAAAAACAAATTTCCCCAAAGTATCCGAGATAAGTTCTAATTTATTGAAAGAAATTGTATCCTCCGAAACTTTATATCCTAAACTTATTATTACAGAATCTACTTTTTCTCCGTTATTAGAATCTATTATAGTTCCATATAAAGTATAGCCATCTTTTAAATGAGTAGTTGAATTATCACAAGACAATAGAACGACAGATATGAACGCAAACAATAAATATTGATACCTATTTTTTCTCATTAGTTAATTTTCTTTTATAACGGACTTGCATTTAAGACGCTGCCTATGAAAGACTTTCAAAGACGCAACAGCAAAACCTTTTATTAAAAAACGACATTAAAAACTTGAACTAAATTATGAAACTAAAGCTTAACAAACTAACTAAAAAGACAAAACGATTGAGCGTAAAGGCAGTCGTTTTGGAACGCTGGTTATACTTACGTTTTAAAAGGGGCAAGCATTTTACTTACCCCATAATTATACATTCCTATTTCATTAATAGCATTTTCTTATTTGCTACAAAATCAGCGGTTCTAATACTGTAAATATAAACACCGCTTGGCAAATCGTTTGCATCAAAACTTACACTATAAAATCCAGAACTTTTATTTTCATTTACTAAATTTGCAACAACTTTACCCAAAACATCATATATTTTTATTGTCACAAATCCATCGTTTTTAAGTTGATATTTAATTGTTGTTGTTGGATTAAATGGATTTGGAAAATTCTCAAATAGTTTAGTCTCTGCTGGAGCATTTGTTTCAATAACAACTTCATCGTCATCTATTAAATTTGAATTTGAACTAACTGAAACATAGCGAGTAGCTGTTGCTGTATTATTTGCTACATCTATAACAGTTGATTCAATGTAAAAGCAGTATGTATCTGAATGTGATACTATCTGAATGTTGCCTCCAAAATTGATCCAACTACCACACATATCTGCTTGAATAGAATTCCTCTTGCCTTTTTCAGCTTTTTCTATTCCACCTCCATCAGGGCAAATAGGAAAATATTTCCAACTATAGCTGTATGGTGGAACTCCATTTGAAGGAGTAGATACAAATTGACCTGATTGATTTTGATTTAAAGATGATGGACCTGAAACACTTACACTCAAAGGTGGAAGATTACCAATAAATGAAAAATTTGATTCTGAATAATTTGCACCTTGGTCTATAACTGTAATTTTGATATTAAAATCATGGATACTTGATGAGTAATAACCACCGTCATGTTTTCCTGCCCAAGGGATATAAAAATTATCAGATTGGAGGCTCCCATTCCAATCAGTTAAATCGACCTCCTTGAACTTCCACGTATCATCATTTTTATCAATTAAGATATGCCAAGTGCTTTCAGAAGTCTTTTTTACTTGAATTAATATATATGCCTTAACAGAGGCATTATCTGCAACTTTGAAATTCAACTGTATTTTATCACTAAATTGCGTTCTTGAGAAATTACTTATTGTTGGGTCTAAAGCAGTTAGAGGATCAAATAGTGAGTGACTTGTTCCACTACCTGGACTATAATAATTACAATCTTCTCCTGCTTGAATTTTAGGACACAACTCTCCTGAATTATAGCCATATGTATGTAAATCGTTATGAGCATCAGCATGTGATTGACCAGACAAGCCAATAAGGTCATTATTTGCGACCATTATTCCATTCTTCTCATAGCTATATTCTGCCGTACCATCGCATCTGAGCTCGTCAATATTATATATTTGACCATTCCAATGTTCACAATACCAATAGTGATCCCAACACCAAACATTATTTGGGTCTAACATATCCTGCCATGTATATTCAATGAGTGAACTACCCACAGCTTGAGCAGTAGATGAGATGGATGACCTTGTATTTGCTTCAATACTATTGACGCTATATGACCCCTGATACAGATTGCCATTCTTGAAAGTATTTCTAAAATTTTCTTTTAATACAGTAACATCATTAGTATAATTAGAAATAGATATAATAGCTTCTGTATTCTTATTTTTTGTTGGGTGGTTGATTCCTTCAGCTTCAGTATAATACATATATCCCATGTTGTTACTGTATGTAAAATATCTAAAAACTCCTGAATGCCAGTGATCTTCAGAGGTACTTGCCGCTAAATTCCTATAAATTGCTGTGCCTAATTCAAAATCATTTAGATTTCCACTTGAGTAGATTGAACTACTGGATAAATCAAACAAAATAATTAAGAAAAATGTTTTGTTTGATTTATTCATTATAAATTCCTCTTCTTTAGATTAAAAATGATAGCTCAGTGAAATACCAAAGGGTATAATAAGTTTTGAATCCCATGCAGGGTTCCTGCCAAATCCAGATTTGATATCTTCATGTTCACTGTATTTTGTTGCATAATAATTATAATCGTTTCGGCTATCGCCTAAGTTATTTCTCTCTAAATAACGATATTGAATGAAAGAGAGACCTATTCCATAATTGATTGAAAAGTTTTCTGATATCTCTGTTTTGAAATGGATATTAGCCATTATCCCTCTTAGGTATGGTGCATCCGCTGGGAACACAAAATTATCAATAGCACCTTCATGGTAGTAAGCATCTACTGATAATTCATAAATAACAGACTTGTTTTTTATTATGTATGAGATACCAAAACTACCTAATTTACTTACTGCATTTGCATTTGCTAAACCAAAAGTAGCATTTATATATAGTTTGGTCGAAGTATAATCCTTAATTACCAAATTCATTCCACTCATTAGATAATTTAAGCCCATATCTATTCCACCAAAAAAGGAACTACCAAAGGAGTTTGTGTAATACAAACTAGAGATTCCAAAGTATCCAAAGAAACCTGGTGCATTAAATACATAGGTGTAGCCTTGTTTACCATTTGTTGTAATAGCATGTGGCAAATATGGGATTTCACCCATAACAATACTTTTTTCATCTTCAATCTCAATGTCATTGTTTTGTGAAAAAACTATTGAATTGCTACACAGTAGAAATACCAATATGAGGAAAATGTTTTTTCTTGAATTCATATTATTGTCCCACATAAAAGTATATTTGGTTCTTAACAGTTTCGCTCTTTTCATTTAATACAAATTCTTTGAAGAGTTTAGTTTCCTCTTCATAAGGCAATAGAAAATGCAAGGTTTTTATACTCTCTACTCGTTCAGTTTCTGAATCGCTTTTTAAACTCTCTTTAACTTTGTTAAGATATTTAATTCTATTTTCATCTTTCATAAGTCTTACTGCACGCAAGAAACTGAGCTTACTCTCTTCATCTTTTTCATCAAAGAGTTTTGCAACAACATCATCATTTTCGCTAACAATTTGCTTAAGTGTTAGCTCAGAGCCAAAATTATTGTAGTATTCATGCTTTGAATATTCGGCAAATATTTTATTAAATACTTTTGTATCGGCTAAATTTGAGAGGCAATAAACAAGTGTTTCTGTAATCTCTGGGTCAGTTGCAACCTTACTATTAAATAAATTTAACAAATAATCTTTTGCTCTATTAGTTTTTGTTAAACTAAGTGTTCTTATAACAGCACCAAGTTCATTTAGGTTGTTAGAATGTTTGTCTGCTACACTAATTAATATATTTGTCCAATAATCACCTTTTTCTCTTGGTAAAAATTTTACTATTGCACGAGCAGTTCCATTGATAGTTGCAATGTTGTTGCTTTCAAATAATTGAGCTGCTCTATTCTTACTTGTTTCATAATCTTTACTTATACCAAAATGTGATGCGCATAAGAGCGTAGGTTGTCGTTGTTATTATTGTCGTTAGCAATTTCAAATAAAGCGTTGTTAAACTCTTCGAGATATTTGTCGTCTTTTTTGTCATACTCTGAAACAAAATCTATTAACACAACTTTGAATTCGGCAGAGTTAGCTTTATTAGAAAGTTGCCCAATCATATTTCCTCTGAACTCATCATTTTTTAAGCGTGCATTGTTTGGTGTAAACAAATTATAAACTACAAAATTAACATCTTCCCCTTTTGAAATATCTGCAAGTGCTAAAGGTAACTCCATGTTATTCATTGAATTAAAAAATTGTGAAGTCCTTTCATAAAATTCTTGATTTGATTTAACCCCTCTTGTTAAATCGGAATACATCTGTTTGTAATCTTTTGTCTGCGAATAGATAAAACCATTTAACAAAAAAAGAATTATTAGAAAATAATTAAGTTTTGTTTTTAGCATTTCTGCCTCCTTTTATTTTTAGTAAGTATAACTATATATCAACCCGACAGAAAACAAGTTTATTTGTCATGTTAGCACGAAAGTTCAATCTTCCTAACAATCTTTTATTTTTCTGTACAGTTTTCATAAGTTATTACATTTTATTTAGTTAATTAAATTTTTCTCTGTTTCCTTTAGTGTTTTAGTACTAAAGAAATTTCTCGCTAACAAACCTTAAAACTTATCTGCTTAACAGACAAACAATTTTATTCACTTAATTTTCGGTTAATAATTGGGGTAAGTAAGGTAGAGTAATTAATTAACCTCTTTATAAATATCTGGGCAAAAATTAAACAGAAATTTTCTATTATGCAAAATAATTTTGCTTTAATTTGCTCTTCAAAAACAAAATTCACCTTTTTCAGCACTTAATGTTCCTTTTCCGCCGTGCAAAGTTGCTTTTCCACTACTCAGACTTCATTCCTGCAAGCTCAACCTTCTTTTCTACAAGCTCAACCTTCCTTTCTGCAAGCTCAACCTTCCTTTCTACAAACTCAGACTTCTTTCCTGCAAACTCAGCCTTGTTTCCTGCAAGCTCAACCTTCTTTCCTGCAAACTCAGACTTCTTTCATGCAAACTCAGACTTCTTTTCTGCAAGCCCAGACTTCCTTCCTACAAACTCAGACTTCTTTCCTGCAAGCTCAAACTTCTTTTCTACAAACTCAACCTTGTTTCCTGCAAACTCAGACTTCTTTCATGCAAACCAATGCTGTCAACTTAAACAATTTGTCATTCCGCGAAGCTCTTACGCGGAATCTATTTAATGAAGGAGATTCCCGCTAAAAGCACGCGGGAATGACGTAATTTAAAAATATTTTCATAAGTTGACAGCAATGCCTACAAGCTCAACCTTCCTTTCTACATACAAATCCATGTTTGAAATTGTCCGTTATATATTCTATTATTCTTTCATTTTGTTCTTTTTATTAAAAGCCATTAGTTTGCTATTTGCTTGTTCTAAACTTTCAATAAACTGTTTTTCAACTTCAGAAAGCTCATCTTCCGATTTACTTCTATAAGTTTCGTATTCTGCCAATGCTTTACTTTGGGCTATTTCTGCTGAAATTTTTCCTGCGTTTAGAAGAATATCCTGACGGCTCATTTTGATAAAGCCGTCCAAAACTTCTATCCAATCTTTCATATACATCTGCTTTCGCTGCATTGAGTTTACTTCTGCAATATCCAAATATGCCGAAACCAAGCGGTTCAATACTGCCAATTCATCTTCAGCAAGATAATTTTTTGCAACATTAATTTCTTGTTTAGTAGGTTTTTTCCCTTTAAAAGCCGTTAAACCCATAAAAGGAAGCTGAGCATTAACTCTTTGGAAAATAATTTCGGCTGCAGTGTGTCCGTGAGCAGCCCAATGTAGTTTGTTTTGAACGGTTTGGAAAAATTTTTGCGTAATACTTGCTCTTGGATCGTAGTCGATACTTGTAGCATAAATTTCAAGCACTTTTCTGTAAAAAATTTTTTCGGATGAACGAATATCTCGAATGCGTTCGAGTAACTCTTCAAAGAAGCCCCCGCCTTGCTTTAGCAAATCATCGTTCATTGTGAAACCCTTAATTAAATACTCCCTAAGACGTTCAGTTGCCCAAATGCGAAACTGTGTTCCACGAAGTGATTTAACTCTGTAGCCTACTGATATTATAACATCTAGGTTGTAATGTTCAATTTCTCGTTCCACCTGTCTGCTACCCTCTAATCGAACTGTTCGTAAATTCCGAACAGTTGAATCTGGTTTTAATTCACCATCTTCAAAAATGTTCTTTATGTGTTCGCTGATATTTGATTTTGACGACTGAAACAACTCCACCATATCCGCCTGTGTGAGCCACACAGTATCATTTTCCAAACGAACCTGAATTTTCAGCTTCCCATCGGCGGAATTATACAGTAATATTTCACTATTTGATTTTTCGGGTAGCACTTTATTATTCCTTAATTTGATAAAAATCTTCAATTTTTTTTAACTGCTGAGAAAGCAAAGCTTGCATCATTAATCGAAAATAGACAAAAATATAATTGGTTTTCGTCCAATAGTACGCAAAGATAAGATTTATTTTGCTCTTTTGAGATGCTTAATTGCTTTATAGCAATTTTGTCTAAAACAAAAGGCTAAAAGTTACGCGGTTGGTTGGATTGCGGGTTGGTATATTGAGAAATTTTGAAGGTTAGTAAGCCTCTTTACTGATTCTCTTTAATAATTTATGCTTTTCATAAATCCTATATTTAATCAACAAATTGCCCCTTTTTTAATTTCATATCTGTTAGACCGCTTTTAATACTTTCATTTAATTCAGTATTATTTCTAATTTCTTCCATTTCAAACTCATCTATATAAATATTCTGCTCAATAAACCTTTTTACTGCTGTTTCTATAAAATTAGAAATAGGTCTATTATCTCTATCTGCAAGTCTTTTATATTTTTTGTAATTATCGTCACTTAAACGAAAAGTGATTGTTTTAGACATTTTCTTTTCCTACGAATGGTTTTTATTTTATTGCGTTCTAATGTATTCATATTTAACAATATTTTCAATATTTTTGTCAAAACTTTTGCGATTGTACTCTGAATACATATTAATTGATAAGTAAATATTATAGCTAAAGATTAAACAAATGGTGAAATATTTTACTTTTCTGTTTCGATTTGTTTTTTGAGGAAATTGGATTTTGAATAACTCAAAATCCAATTTATAATGGTTTAAGCAAGAAATTTTTCTAAATACTTATATTTTGGAGTTAATTTTCCGTTATAAACAATAACTGCTTTTTCAATTTCTGGAGGAAATCCGGCATTTTCAAATTCTTGAGTTTTATCAGCATTTACAATTCCCGGCACAAACACATTTAGCGAATCCGAAAATTCGATTGATGAATTTCGAGGAAGTTCCGTTGGAAGATTATCAACAGCAAAATCAACAATTCCTTCACCTTCGTAACCATCAGTAATCGTATCATCTTTTGGATTATAAATATATGTAGGATTATCCGATTTTGTTGATTTTACAGTAAATTCAACCGCACCTTCAATATCGCAACTTATGTCGCAGATAAAGCCCAATTTATGTTCATTTTTTGACTTAAAATACTGCTTTGTAATAAATATTGGCGATTGTTTTGTCCAATAAATAGCATTTACGACCAAACTTAAATATGGAATGTAATTTTCAAATTTGGATTTATATTTTTCTGGATTTGTAAAATAATCCATTAACTCAAATTTATCGCTTAAATTAACTGGTTCAACAAGATGTTCTTCTTTAAATACAACTTTATAAATTAAATTAGGCGACTTATCTTCCAAATTTTTCAAATCATCTGGTTCAATTGTTTTAAAAGGTAGTAAATCAAATATTTCTTGTGCGCCGTTTGAAACATTTCCATAACCCAAAAATCCAAAAACAAGTGGAAGATTATTAGTTACGATTCCATTTTCTTTAATTACCTTTCCAACTTCGGTAATTTGCTGTTTTGCTTCATCAACCGAATCATATTCATAAGCAGCTTTTACTTTTAGGAAAGGCGTTTCAAATCCAAGATTTTTTAATCTAATTCCATAACCATGAAGTGCGTCAATCATTCCAGCAAGACCAGCAAATTTTCCAAAAAACACTAATCTTTTACCTTTTTCGTTAACAATAACCTCATAATCAATTAAAGTGCAATTTAATTCCATTAGCTTTTTTAACAAAGGCATATTATATTTTTGCCCTTTAATTGTATGCGAAAAGAAGATGTAAGTTTTGTTGTTTTGAAGAAGATTTAGCGGAATTTCTTTAACAGCAAAAACAACTGGTGCATCGGATAAATCCTCTTTTATTGTTGCTCCAGCGTTCAAAAACTCGCTATCCAAAAAAGCTCTTCGTTCAAATGGCTGAATTATTGTTTCAATTCCAAAATCATTTTTTAACTTTGCCAAATGTTCTGGAATTAAAGGCACGCGTCGTTCCCAGATATTTTTATCTTCTCTTCTTATTCCAATAAGTTTTTTCATTTAAAATCCTTATAACACTATTCAATATTTACGTTTACAGGTGTTGCTTAGGTAAAAAAATTCAATAAAAAAAGCTGTCCAGATAATTGAACAGCTTTTTTATCTAAAAATTAAATATCAAATTTAATTCCTTGAGCTAATGGAAGGGATTTTCCAAAATTGAGTGTATTCGTTTGACGTCGCATATAAGCTTTCCAAGAATCTGAGCCGGATTCACGTCCGCCACCAGTTTCTTTTTCGCCACCAAAAGCACCACCAATTTCGGCACCAGAAGTTCCAATATTAACGTTTGCAATACCACAATCACTTCCCCAAGCTGAAAGGAAAGTTTCAGCTTCTTGCATATTGTCGGTAAAAATTGAAGATGAAAGTCCTTGAACAACATCGTTATGAATTTCCAATGCACTTTCAATATCGCCACTATATTTTAACAAATACAAAATTGGAGCAAAAGTTTCTTCTTGAACAATTTCAAAATGATTTTCGGCTTCAACAAGAGCTGGTTCAACGTAACAACCAGATTCGTATCCTTTTCCTTCAAGAACTTTTCCACCAAAAAGAACTTTTCCACCTTCTTTTTTGGCAAGTTCAATAGCTTGTAAGAAATCAGAAACAGAAGATTTGTCAATTAGCGGTCCAACGTGGTTTTTTATATCCATTGGAGAGCCAATTTTAAGTGTTTTATAAGCATTTACTAAAATAGATTTTACGTTATCGTAAATTGATTCGTGAATAATTAAACGTCGGGTTGATGTGCATCTTTGTCCCGCAGTACCAACAGCGCCAAAAACGATTGCTGGTAAAGCTAATTTAAGATTTGCATCTGGAGTAAGAATTATTGCGTTGTTTCCACCTAATTCCAAAATTGATTTTCCAAAACGAGCAGCAATTTTTTGAGCAGCTTTTCTTCCAACACCAGTTGAACCAGTAATTGAAACAAGAGGAATTCGTTTATCGTTAATTAAGCGTTCGCCAACTGATGAGCCTTTACCAATTACAAGTGAAAACAAACCTTCGGGCAATTTATGTTTTTTTACAACTTCGCCAACAATATTTTGAACTGCAATAGCACATAATGGAACTTTTGACGATGGTTTCCATAAGTTTGTATCGCCACAAACTGTTGCAAGCATTGCGTTCCAAGACCAAACTGCTACTGGAAAGTTGAATGCCGAAATTGTTCCAACAACACCAAGCGGATGATATTGGTCGTACATTCTATGACTTGGACGTTCTGAATGCATTGTTGAGCCATAAAGCATTCTTGATTGACCAAGTGCAAAATCGCAAATATCAATCATTTCTTGAACTTCGCCCCAACCTTCTTGTAACGATTTTCCCATTTCATAAGTAACCAATTTACCTAATGGATCTTTATATTCACGGATTTTGTTTCCAATTTCTCTAACAACTTCACCGCGTTTTGGTGCTGGAATTTTTCTCCATTCCAAAAATGCTTCGTGAGCTTTTGCAACTACTTTTTCGTAATCTTTTTCACTTGCTTGATAAACTGAAGCTAAATATTTGCCATTTATTGGCGAATAAATTTTTAGTTCTTCGTTGGTTTCAGAGCCATACCATTTTGTGCCAGTTGAAGCTCCAAAGTTTTTCTTTTTAATTCCTAATTTTTTTAAGAATTCCATTTTTTACTCCGTTATTTAATTTTGGTTACTCGTAATTTGATTTAATATTTAAATAGTTCATAATAGATAAGAGTGAAATTTTTGTCATTTTATTTTCAATATCAACCTGAATTGTCGAAAATAGATTGTTAAAATATCCCAAATAATCATAAACATCTTTTCCAAACATATCTTGAACTTCCAAATGAAACGCCTTTCTGTCCTCAATTGAGCAGTAAATTTCTTGAAGATTTATGTCTTTTGGCGATTTTAATAGTTGGAATCCACCTTTTGTGCCTTGATTGCTTTCCACAATTTTGCTTTTGGATAACAAGGAAAGCAATTTTCGAAGTTTGGAAGCGTTGATACCTGTGTTTTCGGCAATTTCCTTGCTTGTTTTAGGAATTGGATTACTTTCCGCAAGAAAGCAAAGTGCTTTTACAGATGACGATAATTTTGTTGATGCTGACATAAAATTCTTTAATTGTTATAGTAAGTGTAACACTTTTTTAATTTAATGGCAAAATAATTTTTAAAGCTTTTAAATGAATTATTTTTTACTAAAACTATATAGAATATATTTATCAAGACTTAAAATTTTCCAAATTATTCCTAATAACATTTGCCATTATAAACATTCAGAAATGACTTAAGAATCAGAAAGTCATTTACAATTCTAATTTTAATTCCCTATTTTTGATTATAAATTTATACGAGAAAAATATGTTATATGTTGTGGCAACTCCAATTGGCAATTTAAAAGATATCACAATTAGAGCTTTGGAAGTTTTAAAGGAAGTTAATTTTATACTTTGCGAAGATACTCGAACGTCTGGAAATTTGCTGAAGCATTACGAAATTCAAAAAGAATTAGTTTCATTTAACGCAAGAATGGAAGAAAAGAAGATTGAACATGTGATAAAACGGCTTAAATCTGGAGAAACTTGTGCTTTAATTTCGGATGCCGGAACTCCAGCTATTTCTGACCCTGGAGTAAGATTAGTAAATGCAATTAAACAAGTTGGAATTGAAGTTGTGGGAATTCCCGGAGCAAATGCAGCAATTTTAGCTTTAAGCATTGCTGGATTGCCAACTGATTCTTTCATTTTTGAAGGTTTTCTTCCACAAAAAAAAGGAAGACAAAAAATATTAAAAACTCTTGCCACCGAAAACCGCACAATTGTACTTTATGAATCAATGTACCGAATTGAAAAACTTATATCCGAATTAAACGAATTTATGCCAAATAGAGTAATTGCAATTGGACGTGAATTAACAAAGAAATTTGAAGAATTATGGCGTGGTTTGCCTGGAGAATTATTGCAAAACATATCGGAGCATCAATTAAAAGGTGAATTTGTTGTAATTATTGCCCCAATAAATTGGACATAAATTATTATTCTGTAGAGACGTAGCGTGCTACGTCTCTACAAAACATTGATTTTAATATTCTATTAAGGAATGAATATCATATCCTTTTAGTTTATCTTTTCCGTTTAGAAATGTTAAATCGATTAAAAAAGATATTTGAACAATCTCTGCTCCCAATTTTTCTACCAATTTACAAGCTGCTTCCATTGTGCCACCGGTTGCAAGTAAATCGTCGTGAAGCAAAACTTTATCACCATGCTCCAATGCATCTTTGTGTATTTCAATTACGTCAGTTCCATATTCGAGTTCATAACTTTCGCTCACCTTTTCAGATGGCAATTTTCCAGGTTTTCTTATTGGTACAAAACCTGCTCCGAGCTTTTCTGCTAATGCTCCACCAAAAATAAATCCTCGTGATTCAATTCCAATAACCTTAGTTATCCCTTTGTTTTTAGCAAAGTTATAAAGTTTTTCTAAAGCATCAGAATAACCATTTTTATCTTTCAACAAAGTAGTAATATCTTTAAATATTATTCCTTCAATAGGAAAATTTGGAACATCTCTAATCAGTTTTTTTAAGTCCATTTTATTCTCGTTTTATTACAATATTTATGTTAATTAATTATCGCTTTAGTCTAATTTTTGTCATTAAAAATTTACTAATTTTTTGTTTCGAATATCAATCTATCTTTGTTATTTTGTGTAAATTATTGAAAAATACAATAATATTTTCGGAGCATGCATTTTTTATATTTGGAGCATTAGACAAAATTATTTTGAAATTATCGAAAAAGAATAATCTCAGGAATAAGCTTGCTAATATCTAATTCCAACGGGAGCATTTGAATAACTCTAATTAATTCCAATTACTTGCTCCATGCTCCATAAAATATTTTGGTGCAAATTACTTGTAATAAATTACAGCATTTTGCGTCTTATGTTATACTACATAACTTATTGTAATAGATTAAGTTAAGGCATATTTACTTAGAGTAATAAATATCTCTAAAATGTATATTTTTTTTGAAATTTCGAATAGCAATTTCAACATGCTCCCTAATAATCAGTTGTAAATTTCAACAAAATCTACTCGTTTAAACAATGATAAATAGTATTATTTATTGAATATAACTTAAGAATTAATGATGCTCCAGACTAAAAATAATATCCTAAATAGCACAATTTAATGCTAATTTCTGCCTTGCTCCGCAAATTGAAGTTACAATTAGTTGATGTGGATATATTGTTAATAACTTAAAAAAGTCTAATTGACTCGTTTAAAATATAATAAGTTGGAATTGTTCCTAGAAGAAATCCAGCCAAAACTTGCAAAGGAGTATGTACTTTTAGTGTTAATCTTGCCCAACCAATTAGAAATGGAATTAGCAAAACATAACTAAATTCCGATTGAAAAAGGAAAATAAATGTGGCATAAGGAATTCCAATTCCAACCAAATGAGCGCTAATTTTCCATTTTAAGTTGATTAAAATAACCACTATTTGTATTAAAATATATGAAATCCAAAGTGCAAAAATGAGAGGATGTAATCCATAAATTATTGAAAAAACAAGAGCAATTATTGCCAAGCCAATTCCAATTAAAAATGGAACTGTTCTTTCCTCTTTTAACGTTGCGTCGTCGTTAATTATTTTTCCATTTTTACGCAGAAAAAGGAACACAAAAACTGGCAAAATAAATCCAAAAATTGAAGCAATTAGTAACGTTTGAAAAATTAATCTTGAGTCAATATATATCTGATTTGCAAGAATTGTAAAAATAATCATCAAACTTACAGGTGGAACAAATACATAAGATATTATTTTTGCTAATTTTATTTTCATGTTTACTCTTTTTTAACCCAAATGTACTTGGTTATTCCTCAATTATATTGTTTAATTCTTCCAAATAGTTAAGTAAAAGTTCTTCTATTGGGTTATATTCAACTAATTTCATTAACTCTTGTCTAATTTTAGAAGAATGATGGAGTCCTTTTAAATATCCTGTATAGTATTTTCTAAATGGAATAATTGCATGGCGGTCTTCTTCTTTATATTCAATTTCGTACTTTAGATGCTTTAATGCAGTATAAATTCTCTCATTTGGCAAAACATCTGGGAGCATTTCACCAGTTTTGATTAAATGTTTTGCTTCTTTGAAAATCCATGGATGATTTATTGCTCCGCGTGCAATCATAACTCCGTCAGCACCAGTTTCATCAAAAGCTCTTTTAGCATCTTGGGCGGTAAATACACCTCCATTAAGAACAACTGGAATTTTTACAACATCCTTAATTTTTGGAATATACGACCAATCTGGCTCGCCTGCATGTCCTTGTCGACTATGTCGGCAATGGATTGTTAACTGTCTTGCTCCAACATCTTCCAATCTTTTAGCAATTTCGCAGATAATAATCGATTCAGCATCCCAACCTATTCGAGTTTTTACAGTAACTGGAATTTTAACAGCATCAACAATTGCTTTTACCATTTCTTGCATGTAATCGGGATCTTTTAGCAATCCAGAGCCAGCGCCACGCTTTACAACCTTTTTAACCCAACAGCCAGCATTTATATCAATTACATCAGGATTTAGTTCTTCAGCCATCTTAGCGGCTTCAACCATTGACTCAATATCTGAACCATATATTTGAATTCCAACGGGACGTTCTTCTTCTCTTATTTCCATTTTTTGTGCAGTTTTTTTGTTATTTCTAATTAAACCATCAGAATTAACAAATTCGGTGTAAACCATATCTGCACCTAATTCTTTGCAAAGTTTTCTAAAACCGAGTCCCGTTACATCTTCCATTGGAGCTAAAAGAAGTGGTTTTTCAAACTCTATTTTATCTATTTTGAACATTTATTTTATTCCTAATATTTCTTTTATGTGTTATTACAAGAAATCTAAAACACTAAGATTGCTTTAGTTAAAACTCCACGCAATGATAGAATTTTTCTAAACAATCTGTTTATCTAAGATCTAGTATCTTTTGCTAATGCTTTTGTCTAATATCTATTTCTAATTTATATTTAATTTTTTTGTTTTAATTAAGTACCAAGTTCCAATTAAAGTAAAAAATGTAAAAATGGCTCCTGTAATAAATGGGGCTTCATATCCGAGGAATTCAAATGCGAATCCACCCCAAAGTGGACCTAAAACGCGTGCAAGTGAACCCATTGAGGAATTAAAACCTAAAACCATTCCTTGTTTATCTTCGGGTGAATACTTGGAAACAAAGCTTACAATTGATGGTTGAAGAATTCCAGTTCCAATTGCATAAATAACTGAAATAAATGCAACACCAGTAAAATTTATCCCAAACGGAATAAGAAAAAGTCCCATCATTAAAAATACCATTCCTAAAAACAGAGTTGATTTTTCGCTCAGACTTTTGGAAATTCGCTTCATTAAACCACCTTGAATAGTGGCACTTACAATCCCCATAATTCCAAAAAGATAACCATTTTCCCTATTTGTAAATCCATAGTACTTATTTCCAAGCAAAGCAAAAGTTCCATAAATATTGGCAACTGAAAATATTATTATAAAAAATAAGAAAACGAATATTCCAATATTTGGAATTTTAATAATTTTGCCCACATCTTGAAAATTGAATAATTTAACCGAAAATCCTTTCATCGACTTCTTTTCTTTTACCGATTCTGGTAACATAAAAAGGGCAAACAAAAACGCTAAAAATGAAAAAGTTGCACTTGCATATCCAACATATTCATAACCATAATGTGATAAAAATCCACCCATAATTGGACCAAAAACAAATCCTAATCCAAATGCAGCTCCAATCATTCCCATTCCTTTGGCTCTATTTTCTTTGTCGGTTACATCAGCAATATATGCTTGAGCAGTTCCAATATTGCTGCCTCCAAGTCCCGCCAAAAAACGCGACATCAAAAGTGCTAAAAATGTTGTAGAAAATGAGAAAATGATATAAGAAATTGAAGTTAGAAGTAACGATACAAGAATAATTGGTCTTCTGCCCACTCTATCGGAAAATTTGCCAACAATTGGATTAAACAAAAATTGGATTAAAGAGTAAATTGCAACTAATACCCCAATTCCAAAATCGGAAACTCCAATTTCTGAACTTGCAAAAGTTGGCAAAATTGGAATTAGGATTCCGAATCCTAGTAAGTCTATAAAAACTGTTAAAAATATTATTGTTAGTGCTTTTTTATTTTGCATTTTGTATTATATTTAATTTTAAAAATATAAATATAGTGAATAGTTATTTGTAAGTTCTAATCCATTAGTTTGAAGAACAAATAATTTTTCTTTTAATTGATTATCTTTTAGAAAACAGAATATTGAGTGCATTAATTATGAAAATATATATCCATATTATATTTTTTTTGCTTCCAGTTTTCACAGTTTTAGGACTGCAAAATAAAAAAGAATCGCAATTGCTATTTAATAATTTATCTGGAAAAACAAGAATAGATTCAATTACCCACTCTCTTTTAAATAAAAATACTACTTCAGAACAAAAAATAATCTTCGGGAAAAAAGCATCTAAACTATCAAATGATATTAATTATAGTTCAGGAAAAATTGCAGCGCTATATATTATTGCAAAAGGTTTTTTTGAAAAAAACAGATATGATTCTTCTCTAACATACTATAAACAATCATATGAACTGGCTAAAATAAATAATAATCAACAGTGGGTTTTAAAAAACAAAATCGAATTTGGAGAAATTGACCAAGTACTTTTTAAAATAGAATCTGCTATTAATCATTATAATAGTGCATTAAATGATGCAATTTTACTTAAAGACTCAGTTACTATTGGAATTCTTTACAATTATTTGGGCTTTGTTTACTGGAAATCATCTGATTTTATAAATGCAATTAAATACTATAAATTAGCAATAAATATCACTAAAAAAACTAATCGCTATAAAGACACTTATGTTGCATACAACAGTATTGGGGCTTCATATTCAAATCTATCTAATGCTAATATAGCACTGGAATATTATTTCAATGCTTTTGAATATGCAAAAAAATACTTTAAGGGAAAAAAACCATTAATACTTTGTAATATTGGAACATTATATTTAGAATTAAATGATATTGACTTAGCAGAAAAGTATTTTAATGACGCAATAAAATTAGTTGATTTAAATAAAATATCTCTTGAATCTTCATATATGTATCTCTGTTTAGCTGAATTAAACAGTAAAAAAAATAACTACAATAAAGCAATTGAATATTTTACTATTTCAAGAAAGTATTATGCAACAGGTGAAATTGACTACAACGGAATGGCGCAAATCTCAAATAGATTGGGTGAAACCTATTTAGAATTAAAAAAATTTGATTTAGCAAAAACACATGTTCTAGACGCTTATGAAATTAGTAAAAAATATAACTTAAAGAATCATTTAGTTACTTCATTAATAAATTTTAGTAAAATACATTTAAAAATGGGAAATATACATGAAGCACAAAAAAATGTTGATAAAGCGTTTTTATTTGCTCAAGAAGGTGATTTTTTAGATGCTCTTACTGAGACTTCAAAATTACAGTATAAAATATATAAAAAAACAAAAAATTATAAAAAATCATTACAATTTTATGAACAGTATATTGCATTACAAGATAGTTTGACAAACAAAAAAAATCTTAGAACTCTAACAGAAACTAAAGAAAAATTTGAAATTACTCAAAAAGAAAAGAAGAATAACGAATTACTAAATATAAATAAACTCCAAACTATAGAATTAAAAAGGAAAAGGCTTGAAAATATTTTAATTATTAGTGCTTCAGTATTTTTTGTATTTGTAATTATTTATCTATTGTATATCAACAATTACAATAAAAAAAAGAATCAATATCTTTCCACAGCTAATGATGAAATAATAAGAATAAATGAAAAACTTAACAACACAAACAAATTACTTGAATATTCAAATTCTACCAAAGACAAATTTTTTTCAATAATTTCACACGACCTAAGAAATCCTTTTAATACTATTCTTGGAGCATCTAGGATATTAAACGAAGAATTAGATGAATTGAATAAGAAAGAAATAAAAGAATTAATAGAAATAGTTACTAAAGATTCTGAAAGATTATATGCTTTATTAGAAAATTTACTATCATGGGCAAATTCGCAAACTGGAAAATTAAAAGCAAATAAAGTGAATATATTTTTGAATAATATGGTTTCTGAAATTGTTCAACTCTATATTTCAAGTGCAAAAAGTAAAAACATTGAACTTAAAATGAATATTGCAAAACACATAATAGTTGTTTTTGATGAATTTATGCTAAATACTATTTTAAGAAATCTAATTTCCAATGCAATTAAGTTTTCTAATAGTGGAAGCATAATTAACATAATATCCAAAGAACAAAACGATTCAATTCTTTTAATAGTTAGAGATACTGGTGTTGGAATAAAAGAGCATAATCTGAAAAAAATATTTGATGAAGGCTCAAATTTTAATGAACCTGGAACAAATAACGAAAAAGGTACAGGTTTAGGCTTACTACTTTGTCACAATTTTGTTAAACAAAACAATAGCGATATATCTGTTGAGAGTATATATGGTGAAGGAACAACTTTTACCATAACTCTGCAAAAAAGCCAATAATTCTTCGAAGTATTAAATTAATACCTCCAAAATATATATTTCAATAATGTATATTTTGAAACCATTCATATTTCAACATTCATAATTTAGAATTAATTAAATTGCACTATAAATATTGGAGAATTAATGAAAAAGCTATTTTTTTGTTTTTTACTTATTACAAATACATTTTTTGCACAACAGAAATTTGCTTGGATAACTGACACTCATATTGGTTTTGATAATGCCGATGTTGAACTTAAAAAAATTGTGGAACAAATAAATTCGATAAAAGACATCGATTTTGTGCTTGCAACTGGCGATATAACCGAAAAATCTAAAAACTCAGAATTTGAAAAAGCAAAACAGATTTTGGATAATTTAGAAAAGCCGCTTCTTATTATTCCAGGAAACCATGATACAAAATGGAGCAATAGTGGCGGCGCAAAGTTTTCCGAAATATGGGATGATGATAAATTTATTTATAAAAAGAATAAAACTGCATTTATTGGATTAAATAGTGCAATTCCTTTAGTCGGCGGTGGTGGACATATAAAACCAGAAGATATTCAATGGCTTAAAGATGAACTTGCTCAATTGGATTCTTCTTTTGAAGTTATTTTAACAGTTCACCATCCTTTGAACGAGGATATTGATAATTGGTTTAAAATCACAAATATTTTAAGAAATTACAAAATTAAAGCAATACTTTACGGACATGGTCATAAGACAGAACTGAATAATTTTAACGGAATTCCAGCTGTAATGGCAAGAGCGACTATTAGCAAAGACCAGAAAAGTTATGGATTTTTATTGGTTGAAAACAATGAAACAAAAATCAGTTTTTTTGAAGTTGATGACACAAATCTTCCTAAATTTTGGGGTGAAATTGATAAAAATCAGACTCTTTCAATTCCAGAAATTGATTCAACTCAATTTACAAACTACAATACCGAAATTTCTTTCCAAAAGGATATAAAAACCACTTTGGTTGCTCCCCCACTTTTTTGGAATGAAAAAATTTATGTTGCTGATTATACGGGACTTGTTAGTTGCTTTAACTTAAGTGGAAAATTACTCTGGGATTATGACACTTTTGGCGATATTACCGCGCAACCAATTATTGTTGAGGGCAAATTAGTTGCCACAACTGTTCAAGGCGAGGTTACAATTCTTGGCGCAAATAACGGCGAGCAAATTGAAACTATTGGATTTGATGACTATATAGTGGCTTCACCAGTATTTTTTAATCATACTGGAGTTAAAAATTTACTTCTAACCAAACAAACAAACTCAAATACTGCTCTTGTAATTTCTACAACTGCTGGAAAAATATATTGCTACGATTTTGAAACTCTGCAAGAAATTTGGACAAATAACGAAGCAAAAGATATGATTGAAACAGCACCTCAAATTATTGGAAATCAAATAATTTTTGGAAGTTGGGATTCGCGTATATATTCAATTGATGCAATTAGTGGCACAACAATTTGGAAATGGCAAGGCAATAAGTCGTTTTATTACGCACCAGCAGCATGCAATCCAGTAAATGATGGAAAGTATCTCTATTTTTCAACTCCTGATAAAATTGTCCATGCAATAGATTTGCGTCTTGGAACTACATTCTGGGAAAAAGATATATTTGGAGCTTGGGAATCAATCGGTTTATCCAACGATAAAAGCCAATTGTACGTTAAAAGTTTTGAAAATAAATTTCACATAATTTCTACAAAAAATGGAAATCTAATCAAAACAATAAATTCAGATTTTGGACTTGACACAATGCCAAACAAACCAATTGATTGGAATAAACGAATCGTTTTTTCAGCCAAAAATGGAAATATTTACAGAATTAGTGATAAATTTAAGTATAAATCCGTTCTATTTCTTGGCTCTGCTCGTTTGCATTCTGTTCAAATAATTGATGAAAAAAGACTTTTAGCTTCTAATATGGACGGAAAAATTGTAATTTTTAATATTGTGAATGATTAATACATAAATTCACTTATTCGCTGTTTTTTATTTAATTGAGGAAATACTTGAACAAATTTGATGGAATTATATTCGACATAGATGGAACAATTGTACAATCTAATGAACTAATATTTGCAACTTTTAATCACGTTACAGAAAAATTTTTAGGAAAATCCACATCTCCAGAAGAGATAATTGCTTTATTTGGCCCTACCGAAGGCGTTATTATTGAACAATTATTTTCAGATAATTTTAATGAAGTAATGTTCGATTATTACAAATTTTACAAAGAAAATCATAGCAAAATGGCTAAAGTTTTTGATGGAATTACAGAATTAATAACTGAACTTAAAAAGCGAAATGTTCTACTTTCAGTTTATACTGGAAAAGGGAAAGGCTCTACTGAAATAACTCTTGAAGAATTAGGTTTAACTAATATGTTCGATATGGTTGTAACTGGGGATGATATTATTGGACACAAGCCTTCACCCGAAGGAGTTGATGTTTTTGTAAACAAGTATAATCTTAATCGAAGTAGAGTGCTTATGATTGGCGATGCTCCGCCTGATGTAAAAGCTGCAAAAGCCACTGGAATTAAAATTGCATCAGTTCTTTGGGATTCGTACGCAAAAGAGCAAGTTTTGCTAATGGGAAGTGATTATTATTTTGAAACCGTTGAAGAATTGTCCAATTTTTTAATTGATTAAAACAAATTGTTTAAAATAAAAAAGGCGTTTAAAAACGCCTTTTTTATTTTATTTCTCGTAAAAAAGAGTTACGCCATACATGTGAGGATTATCAGGAGCTGTGGAATTCCAATCTTCAAACGAATGCGAATCATCTGTTTCAAAATGAAGTTTATATTTACCAGATTCAAGTTTAATTACATCATTAAATAGTCTATTTTTTTCAGCGCCTCCAGCATGCTGTGTGTCATTATATTCCATTTTCCACACAATTTTGCCATTATTATCAGTAATCCAAGCATAATCAGATAATTCGTGACCACTACTTTCACCGATTGCAAAAACTCTTATTTTAGTGTTTTTACTTAAATTAAATGATTTTTCCAGTTTCTGTTCGTCATAAACTTTTACAATTTGGGCTAAAATATTTTTACTCATGTATTTATTTGGATCAAAATATTTAACCAAATCTTTGGTTTTATTATTTTCAAGGTATAAACTAATTCCCCAATTTTCTTCATCTAATGGCGGTGAATCGTTCCAATCGTCATAATTATGCGAATCATCACTAACATAATAAACCACATAATTTCCAGGTACAAATTGAATTACTTCGTCCGAAATTCTGTTTTTTCTACTTCCACCCGCATATTCAGAATTTCGATAAGTCATTTTCCAAACAATTTCTTTTGTGTCGGCATTTTCAATCCAACCATAATCAACTAATTCTCTATCACCCTCACCAAGTGCCAAAATTCGAATATCAACTTTTGAAGAAATTGAAAATCCTTTTGAAAGAAAGGCGTCTTCTTCAACTTTTGTTAAAGCAACAATCGGTTTTACAACATCATTTGCATTAAAAGGTATAACATTTACTTTGTCTTTCGAATTTGCTAGTGAAACAACAATCCCCCAATATTGCGGGTCGTCTGGTGGTGGAGTATTCCACTCGTCAAAAGAATGCGAATCATCTGTTTTATAAACTACTTCGTAACTACCTTTTGGAAGTGTAATTTCTGCCTTTTCGTATGTGTTTTTTTTGCCCCCACCGGCATATTTTCCATCACCACTATTAAACATCCAAACCTTTCGATTTTTGGATAAATCATAAATATATCCAAAATCGTAAAATTCGTCCTTAATTCCTTCACCAATTCCATAAATGCTAATTTTTGTGTCTTTTTTTATGGAAAACTCTTTTTTTCGATTTTCAGAATCACCAACTCGTACAAATGCAACTAAAGAAGTTTTGTTTTTATTATCAACTATAACAAATGGATCAACCGACTTTAATAAATTTTGTTTATTTGTGACTTTAACAAAAAATTTATCGTTATATTTTCCAATATTTGATTTTCGACTATTAAAAAGTCCTTCAATTATTCCAAAACCATTAACTGTAATTTTATTTCTGTCATTTGCGGCGGCAAAATAAACTTCATAATTGCCCGCTTTTAAGTCCAAAACCTTATTTATTTCATATTCGCCATCATTTCTGGAATAATCTTCACACTTTTCACTCCGCCAAACCACAGCTCGGGTTTCTGAGTTTAATATCCAAGAATAATATTTAAGATAATTTTCCCATTCACCAAAAGACGCACCTTTACCAGTAATTTCTATTTTTGCATCTCTGCTAAGATTGAATCCTCCCAGTTCAATCTCACCTGGAAATACATTACCGACTTTAATGGTTTCTTGTGCAAAAATTGTAAACGAGCTAACAAGAAATGCAAATAGAATATATTTTTGTTTCATAAACATACCAAAATCAATTTATTTGACACTTAAGACGTACTATTTAAAAATTAGTTTTATTTAAAGATTAATTTTTATTTTGAAACATGTGTTTTGAGTTACTAATTTTTGATTTGTTGCTGAATTATGATAGCATCTTTTAGCGAGCTAAAAAAACCAACTCGAACTCTGTGCCAAATGTCGTTTCTATTTTTAGGTTTAGCAGAAACAACAAATGCGCTATAACCTTTATTTTGGAGGGATTTTACTTCTTTTTCGGCTTGTGATTTATTCTTCCACGAAGAAATTTGAATGCAAAACTGGTTTCCATCAGTAAAAATTGCAGTGCTAATTTCTTTCTCGTTCTGGTTATTATATTCGGTTTTTGAAACTTCAACTTCATTAACAATTGATGTTTTAGGATTTACTACTGCTTTTTCTTTTACTTCAACTTTTGATGGTTCAATTATATTTTGATTTTCTTCTGTTTTAATAATTTCGGAGTTTAATTCTTCTTTTATTATATTTTCTATTGTATTTTTTTCATCGTTTGTAACTTTAATTTTAGCATTTTCATCATTCTTAAAATCAATATCATTCGTTTTATTTGCAATTATTTTCTCAATTGGGTTCTCAATCTTCGTTTTTTCAACTGGAGTTTCAGCATTTTTTTCTGCTCTTTTGGATACCCTTTTTTCTGGTTTAGCATTCAAATTCTCATCTTTTATAATATTTTCGGATGAATCCGCTTCATCCGAATTAACCATTTTTAATTCGCCAGTAATTACATACGAAATAACCGAGTTATAAACCGTTTCTGACTTTTCATTTGAGTTTATTGGAATCATGAATGCTGATGAGCCACTATTAAAATTCGATTTTTCCGAGCGATTTACAATTCCACCTTTTGAATCGTAATAAATAACGCCGATTTCGGCATATTTTCTCTTCATTTTGTTGAAGAAATAATGAGTTTTAATTGACATTATTTCTTCTTTATTTTCATTTTTTTGAACTTTTGCTAACTTTTCAAACGCCCAAACGGATATTTCGTTGCCATATTCTACTATTTTCTCTGGTTCAACATAAATTTCAGAAACTTCATCTGATTTAATTAATTTCCAGTTAGCTGATAATTCCTGAGCAGATATTTGTGAAGCACAGAAAAATAGAACTGAAACTAAGAATATTTTAAGTTTGTTTTTTATCATCAGTAATTGAAATTTTAATGTTACAATTTACAAATCTTTGAAGAAGTTTTTCAAAAATTTGTTTAAAAAGAAATTATGAGGCAAAATTTGAGTTTTTATTGAACGTAAGATTTTGGGTAAAAATGAATTTTTGAAGTTAGATTAATTGATTAAATCATTCAATCTAACTTTTGCATCGGAGGATAATATTTGTGCTACTTCAATTCCCCTCTTAATAAATTCTTGTGTATCAATGTTTTCACTAATTCCATTGTGCGAATTTAAATGACAAAAATCGATGTAATTCAAATTGAGATTTTGTAGAAAAATAATATCTTCAGCCAAATCGCTAAAACTCTGATTTGGTAATCCAATAATACTTCCAGAACCAACATTATAACCAAGTTTTTTTAACTCAGTAATATGTTTAACTCTATTTTCGAAAGAATTCCAAGAATTTGTTGAAGAATACAACACACCATTTCGTGTAATCGTATTGAGATAGTACGAATCAGCACCAGCAATTTTCCACTCTTTATATTCGTTAAGTTCTCTTAAACCAAAACTTAAAGTAATTTTAACTTTCGCATTTTGTTTTATGGAATAAATGATATACGCAATTCGGTCAGTATTGTAAAAATCGTCATAACCAGAATGGATTAATATTGAATCACAGCCATTTTTATGCAATTCTAATGCTTTAGTTATAATTTCTTCGCGATTTAACCTAAAACGGTTAATTTTATTATTGCTATTTCGCAAATTACAAAACTGACAATCGGCTTTACAATAGTTAGAAATGTTAATTTTAACTTCAGAATTGTGATAATCATTTTTAACTTTGTCGGCAATTTTTTGCGAATAATTTTGAATAACTGCTCTTTTTTCGGCATCGTTTTCACTTAAAAGACAAATTACATCTTCATTTGTGAGAAATTTTTTGTTCAATATTTCTAATATTTTTTTCATCATTGGTTAGTTTAACAATAAATATACCAAGCGAAAATGCTTAATATTTATCAAAAAACGAAGGCAAATGGACAAATATAAAATTCCTTTCCTAATTTCAAGAAAAGATTTTTATTCTTGCTAATATAAAGAGTATCAAGTATGATTTTAAAAAGAAATTGTTGAATTACCATTTCTGTAATTCAACAATTTTTAGACCTTAATATTTTGTGCTATTTTGAGATAAATTCAATTTTTAGAAACGAATTCTCTTTTGCTAAATTCACTTTCCTCAAACCTTCTATTTCAGAAAACTCAAATCCATTCTTACTATCTCGAGTATTCCATTTCTTTTTAAGACAATTTTTAAGTTGTTGAGAAACTTTTTGATATAATTCATCATTGTTTTCTAAGAATAAAGTCAATTTAGTAACATTATTTTTAGCGGAAATAATTCCTTTAGTAAATAATTTTTGCGAATTTATATTTAACAGCAGTTCATCGTCAGTTTTTCCAAAATTATCTTGCTTAAAATATGAAAACTCAGTTTTTGTGTGCGACAAAAAGAACTCGGTAAGTGTGCAATAATCAGCATTTTTAGGCAAATTTCTGCTATCTTTAGAAACATACAAAATTTGCAGCGAGTGTTTTCCTAAATCGGTACTATCACCAGCAATATAAATTTGCCACATTCCCGATTCATCAATTTCGCGTTTAAACAAAACCTCTGGCTTTGATTCCTTTGGAAATGCTACTTTATATTCATTTGATGGAGCCACAATTGTTAACAACGGGAAAAATGAGGATTTCAATTTTAATGCTATAAAATCACCATCTTCCAATGGAAGTTCATAAGCATCAAATCGTCCAAAATCAGTTTCGAACAAATCGTCAGCCGTTAATTCGCCTTTAAGTGTTGAAGAGTTTGTTTCAAAATTGAACTCTTGAGCTTGAATGTTTATTAGAAACAGAAATATTAAAACTATTGCTTTCTGCATCGTCGATTTTCCTTTCATAAAAGTTTATATTATATATAGTAAATATAATACTTGCAATTTTAACAAACATATGAAATTTAATTATACAGTAATTTTGCTTTTAATTTTTGCCGAATTGAGTTTTTCGCAAATATTTGTGGAAAAAGATTTGGAAAGTGGGATAAATTATACCGTCCAATTCATAAATTCGGATACTTTTTTGCAATTAAAAAATACGGAATCCGATTTAACGCTTATTGATTCAATTTATTTACGAGCAAAAAAATTTCACAGCAACAATATTGCCGAAGCGCTTTTAACTTTAACTTTTGCAACTCTTCCTTTTAGCAAAATGCCGTTAAAAATTCCTTTCGTTGGAATTATTTTAAATGCAAAATTGCCTTCTGGAAATCCTAGTTTAATTGATTTGAAAATCAAAAACTTGCCAAAAAACCTTTTTGAAGATTCTCCAAATTCAAATTTTGGCGATAAAGATAAAACTGCTCATTTTTTTGGAAATGCATATTTTTCATATTCAGTAACTTTATTTAATCTTTCCAAATTTCTGAGTATTTTTGTAGAGCTTTTTGAAGATGCATTTAAAGTTGAAGGCGGAATTGATAACCGCGATTTTATTGCAAATAATCTTGGTTATCAGTTTGGGAAGGAATTACTCGAAAATCCAAACCAACTGCCTTCGGAAGTTCTTAAAAAATATCCACAATTTAAAAAATATTTTGAAGCGAAACGATGAATAAAATTCTAATAATTGATGACGAAATTGAGATTTGTGAAAGTATTAAAATGATTCTTGAATATGAGGATTATGAAGTGGAATATTTTTCGGATGCAAAAAAAGGTGTTGAGCATCTTAGAGATAATATTTACTCAGTTTTGCTACTCGATATTCAAATGCCACAAATGACTGGATTTGAGGCGCTTGATAAAATTAGTCATTTTCAACACAAACCAAATATAATTATGATTTCCGCACACGGAAGTTTGGAAAATGCAATTAAAGCTACAAAATTAGGCGCATTTGATTTTATCGAGAAGCCGATTGATAGAGACAAATTATTAATTAGCGTCCGAAATGCTGGCGAAAGAGCAAGGTTAATTTCTGAAAATAAGCAATTGCGTGAAGTTTTGGACGTTGAATATTCCATGGTTGGAAGTAGCGATGCTTTAATTTTGGTTAAAAACACAATAGCTCGCATTGCACCAACTGATTCGAGAGTGTTAATTTCTGGTGAAAATGGAACAGGAAAAGAATTAGCAGCTCGCGAAATTCACGCTAAAAGTAGTAGAAATGACAAGCCATTTATTGAAGTGAATTGTGCTGCAATTCCAAATGAATTGATTGAATCGGAACTATTTGGACACGAAAAAGGTGCATTTACAGGTGCAAATCAACAGCGAATTGGAAAATTTGAGTTAGCAAATAAAGGAACACTTTTTCTTGATGAAATTGGCGATATGTCGCTTCAGGCTCAAGCAAAAGTTTTAAGAGCAATCCAACACGGAAAAATAGAGCGAGTTGGTGGAAATAAAACAATTGATGTTGATGTTCGAATTATTTCGGCAACTAATAAAAATCTTGAAAAAGCAATTGAAGAAGGACATTTTAGAGAAGATTTATATCACAGATTAAATGTAATTCCACTCACAATTCCCCCACTTCGTGAAAGAAAAGATGATATTGTTGAATTAACTCATCATTTTTCCAAAATTATTTGCGACAAAAACAAATTTCCGCAAGTCCAATTTGACAAAAATGCTCTAGATTTACTAAAATCGAACAACTGGAGTGGAAATATTAGAGAACTTAAAAATATTATTGAACGAATTATTATAATGGTTCCAAAAGATAAAATTTCGGCAAACGATATTGTTCATTTATTGCCAACAATAAAGACAAAAAATGATGATTTATTGAATATTTCCAATTCTTTTCAAGAGTTTAAAGAAGTTACCGAGCGAGCATTTATTTTAAAACAATTGGAATTAAACGATTGGAATATTTCAAAAACTGCCGAAATTTTGGATATTCAAAGAAGTCATTTATACAACAAAATGAAAAAATATAATATTGAAAATGTTTAAAATAAGAGAATAGAAATTCGCAAAACAATTGTAATTAGAGGGGCTTATTCATTTCTTTCAAACTTTTCCATTCCCAACAAATAAATTAAGTTTCTAAATTTTTCTTATTTATAGGAATTTCAACATTCCATCCAAATTATTGGGTTCTTCTTCTAAATTAAATTTTGCAATTATCTTTTATTGAGCTTCAATAGGTTCTAACTCATTTATTTTTAATATGTTAGAGATTTTTATACTAATTATATCCATCGTTCAATAAAAAACACATAATTAAAAAACCTCGTTTATGCAATCATTTCGACATTTGTTTTTTTGTAAATCTATGTTTTATTATTATAAAATATTTGGCACACGAATTGTCTTTTGGTTAACAAAAATTAAAGGAATCACAAATGCATAATAAACTTTTTGAAAAATACGAGCGCGGAAATAGAAGTCATTTAATAGGACTTCTTCAAGATGTGCAAGATATTTATGGATATATTCCAGAAATAGCAATGATTGATATTGGCGAATTTTTGGGTCTTCCAACAAGTTCTGTGTTTGGAGTTGCAACTTTCTATAATCAGTTTAGATTAACTCCGCTTGGCAAAAATGTGATAAATGTTTGTAGAGGAACCGCGTGTCACGTTAAAGATTCTGCAAATATTCTTCTTGCGCTTGAAAACGAGCTTGGAATTAAAGTTGGAATGACAACACGCGATAAAGAATTTACTATTGAACAAGTTGCTTGTATAGGAGCTTGCAGTATTGCACCAGTTATTAGCATTAATGGCGAGTATTTTGGAAGATTAAAAACCAAAGATATTCCAAAATTGATTGCTGAATTTAAAAAGAAGAAAGAAGAATTTGTAAATAGTGAAGGTGCAGAATGAAGTCATTTATAGATTTAGTGTATTGTGAAGAATGTGGCAAAAGTCATTCAACTTTTATATCCGATTGCAGAAATGGATTATCATGCAATCATAATCCACAAATAAATGAAGAAATTAGAAAATTAAACGACATTTTAACTTATAAAGAGCATTCAAAACCAATTATTTTTATTGGAATGGGAACTTGCGGCTTGGCTTCTGGAGCTAATAAAGTTAAAAAAGCGATTGAAAATGAATTAATTAAACTTAACATCGAAGCTCAAATTGTTCCAACTGGTTGCATTGGTTATTGTGCAAAAGAAGTTATTGTTGATATAAAATTGCCAAATAAGGATAGAATATCTTATTGTGAAATCACTCCAAACGATGTTCCAATGCTTTTACAAAAGACCTTGATTGATAAACAAATATACATTCAAAAATTGCTTGCTACATTTGGTGCAACAGACGATTATGTTACAAATATTGACGAAATTCCGTTTTTCGCTAAACAACACAAAGTTGTTCTCAAAAATTGTGGAATTATAAATCCAACTTCTATTGATGAATATATCGCAAGCGGAGGTTTTGTTGCTTTGGAAGACATTTTGAATAACATGACTCCACAAGACGTTGTTAACATAATTTTGCAATCTGGTTTGCGTGGAAGAGGCGGTGGTGGATTTCCTACTGGGAAAAAATGGGATTTTGCATTAGCACAAAAATCCGAAACAAAATATATTATTTGCAACGCCGATGAAGGCGATCCTGGTGCTTTTATGGATAGATCGGTTTTAGAAAGTGACCCTTTTAAACTTATTGAAGGAATGATAATTGCAGCTTATGCAATTGGAGCAAATCACGGATATATTTATTGTCGTGCAGAATATCCACTTGCAATTGAAAGACTTGAAAATGCTATAAAAAAATGTGAAGAATATGGATTAATTGGTGAATCTATTCTTGGAAGTGATTTTAACTTAGAAATTAAAATCAAAAAAGGAGCTGGTGCGTTTGTTTGTGGTGAAGAAACAGCACTAATTGCTTCAATTGAGGGGAAACGTGGAATGCCAAAACCACGTCCCCCTTTTCCTGCAGTTTCTGGTCTTTGGGGAAAACCAACCATTATAAATAATGTTGAAACTTTAGCAAATATTTCAACAATTGTAAACAAAGGTGCTGATTGGTATTCATCAATCGGAACTAAAAATAGCAAAGGCACAAAAGTTTTTGCAATGAGCGGAAAAATTAAATATTCTGGACTTGCAGAAGTACCAATGGGCACAACTTTAGGCGAAATTGTATTCAAAATTGGTGGCGGAGTTCCTGATAACAAAAAATTCAAAGCAGTTCAAATTGGCGGACCTTCAGGTGGCTGTCTTCCAGAACAGGTTATGAATACACCAGTTGATTACGAATCACTAAAAGAAATTGGTGCAATGATGGGTTCTGGTGGATTTGTTGTAATGGACGAAGATACTTGCATTGTTGATGTTGCAAAATTCTTTTTACAATTTATCAAAAACGAATCATGCGGAAAGTGCGTACCTTGTCGTGAAGGAACAACAAGAATGTTGGAAATTATTGAACGAATTTCGACAAAATATGGCGATGGAGATCCATTAAATGAATTATTGCGTTTCAAAGGAATTATCCATCTCGAAAGATTAGCAAGTGTAATTCAAGATACTTCCCTTTGCGGTTTAGGACAATCAGCTCCAAATCCAGTTTTATCGGGATTACGATATTTCCGCGAAGAGTATGAAGAGCATTTATTTGAACGAAAATGTTCAGCAAAAGTTTGTAAAGAAATATTAACATATACAATTGACCCTAAAATCTGTAATGGTTGTGGTGCATGTTTACGCAAATGTCCAACCGATTCAATTATTGGAATTAAAAAAGAGCCACATACAATAATTCAATCGCAATGCACAAAATGCGGGGCTTGTATTGAAACTTGCAGATTTGAAGCAATTTCTGTTAACTGATTTTATTTGGAGAAAAAATGATAGAATTAACAATAAATAATATAAAAGTTGAAGCTAACGAAGGAGACACAATACTTGACGTAGCTAAAGCAATTGGAATTAAAATTCCTACACTTTGTCACATGAAAGATCACTTTCCAACTGGTGCTTGCAGAATGTGCGTTGTTGAAGTTGAAGGAATGCGCGGATTAACTCCTTCTTGTGCTTATCCCGTTCAAAATGGAATGGTTGTAAAAACAAATACTCAAAGAGTAATTACAGCACGAAAAACAATTGTGGAATTATTAGTCGAAAATCATCCTCAAGATTGCCTAATTTGTGTTAGAAATAAAAATTGCGAGTTACAAGATTTATCAAGTGTTTATGGATTACGCGAACATCGATTTTGTGGCGAAAAGAAAAATCATGCAATTGATATTTCAAGTGCTTCAATGGAACGCGACCCTGCAAAATGTATTCTTTGTGGAAGATGCGTTAGAACTTGTGCCGAAGTTCAAAAAATTGGTGCTATTGATTTTACTAACAGAGGTTTTATTAGCAACGTAACAACTCCTTATAACAAAGGATTTAACGTAAGCGATTGTATTTTATGTGGACAGTGTATTTTGGTCTGTCCAACAGCTGCTTTACGCGAAAAAAGCAACACAAAAGAAATTGAATACGCAATTAGAAACGAAAAGAAACACGTTGTAGTTCAAGTTGCTCCAGCAGTTAGAGCTTCGCTTGGAGAAGAATACAATTTACCACTTGGAACGAACGTAACTGGAAAAATTGTTAGCGGATTGCGTCGATTAGGATTTGACAAGGTTTTTGACACCAATTTTGCAGCAGATTTAACAATTATGGAAGAAAGTGCCGAACTGATAAATAGAGTTCAAAATAATGGTTCGCTTCCTATGTTTACAAGTTGCTGTCCTGGTTGGGTAAAATATATTGAACAAAACAGACCCGAGTTGTTAAACCACGTTTCATCGTGCAAATCACCTCACGAAATGGAAGGAGCGGTTCTAAAAACTTATTACGCAACAAAAATGAATATTGCTCCCGAAGACATTTTTGTAGTTTCAATTATGCCATGTACTGTTAAAAAATTTGAAGCTCAACGTCCAGAATTAAACGAAAAATATATGGCGGATGTTGACGCAGTTCTTACAACTCGCGAATTGGTTAGAATGTTCAAAATGCACGGAATTGAATTTGAAGATTTAGTAGATGATGAGTTTGATAATCCACTTGGTGAATCAAGTGGTGCAGCGGCTATTTTTGGAACTTCTGGCGGAGTTATGCAAGCTGCCCTTAGAACTGCGTATTTTACATTAACTGGTCACAATTTGGATGAATTAAATTTTAACGAGCTTCGTGGAAATGCTGGAATTAAAGAAAGCACTGTTAATATAAACGGTCTTGAAGTAAAAATTGCAGTTGTAAACGGAATTGGAAACATTGGAAGCATTTTAGAAGATATTGCAAATGGAAAATCACCATATCATTTTATTGAAGTAATGGCTTGTCCAAATGGATGTATTAATGGTGGTGGACAGCCAATTCATCAAAAAACTGACAAGGTAATTGAACGTGTAAAAGCTCTCTATAAAATTGACGAAAATGCTAAAAACAGACTTTCGCACGAAAATGAATCAATCAAAAAAATATATTCTGATTTTTTTATTGAACCAAATAGCCATTTAGCTCACGAAATTTTACATACAAAATATGTAAACAGGAAAGAAATTTTGCGTGCCAATGTGCAACCATTAAAATGAATTGAAAAGGAATAAATAAAATGAACATCAAAAAAATACTTTTAGTCGATGACGATTTTGACTTAATTGAGCAAAACAAGCTAATTCTTGAATCTAAAGGATTTGAGGTTGTAACTGCAGAATCTGCCGAAAAAGGATTTAGACTTTTTGAAAAAGAACTTCCAGATGCTTGCGTAGTTGATTTAATTATGGAACATCACGATTCTGGCTTTATTCTTTGTTATAAAATTAAAAAGACAGAACACGGAAAGAAAATTCCAGTTATAATTTTAACTTCTGCAACTTATGAAACCGGTTATAAATTTAGTGCTTCGACAGAAGAAGAAAAAAGTTGGATTAAAAGCGACGGAATTCTCAACAAGCCAATTATTGTTGAAGAATTAATTGCAAAATTTGAAAGTTTTTATAATCGCGAACACTAAAAGGAATCAAAAATGGCTTCAATTCTAATTATTGATAACGAACATCCAATTAGGAAAGATATTTATACCTTTCTTACTCGCGATGGCTATGATATTAGAACTACTTTTAATGGAGCTGAAGGAATTGAATTAGCTATTACAAACGATTTTGAATTTGTAATGATTGAGCAAAAACTTTCCGATTATGATGGTCTAAAAGTTTTGCAATCAATAAAACAAGTAAAACCAGAAACTGTTTGTTTTATTATTGCAAGCGAGCCTTGTTACGAAATTGCCGTAGAAGCAGCAAATTTAGGTGCTTGCAGTTATGTGCCAAAACCACTTTCTTATGAAGGATTGAGTTTCCATCTTTCAAAGGGAGCAAAACACAGACAGCTTTTTATTGAAGCAAGAAATCTTAGACGCGAACGTTATAACAATCTGCTTGAATTATCACGTGAAAAAAGTATGTTCAAAACTGTGCTAAATTCAATAAATGGCGGAGTTTTGGTAATAAATTCTGATGGAGCTTTGGTTTATTTTAATAATGCTTCTCTTGTAAATTTGAATTTGGATAATCTTGAACCTGGCGAGCCAATATTAAAAAAACTTCCACCACAAATAATAAAACAAGTTTCGGAATATATTCTTGCTGATAAATTTACTTCAAAAGTTAGCGAAATTGAGCTTGAAATTATTCCAAACAACAAATTATATATACAATCGGTTTGCTCACACATTCCACGAAACAACGATAATTTTTCTGGAGTTGTGCTTGTTACACGAAATATAACACAAAAACGCGAAATTGAGCAGGTAAAATCGCAGTTTGTTTCAATGGTTGCTCACGAGTTAAAATCGCCTTTAGTTGCTGTTGAAGGATTTTTACAAATTTTGCAAAATCCCGAAATTAAACTCACGGACGAGAAAAAAGACGAATTTATTAAGCGTAGTTCTGAACGTGTAAAAAGTCTTTTTCAATTAGTAAACGACTTGTTAGATATTTCCAGAATGGATAAAAAGGAAAAATATCGCGAGTTAGAAGTGATTAATTTCTTGGAAGTTGTGCAATCGACGGTCAATTTGTTTGAATTAGAATTCAAAAAGAAAAATATTTTAGTAAAAATAAATGCAGATGACAAAATTCCAATGATAAAAGCCGAACGTTTGGAAATTTCGCGTATTGTGAGCAACCTTTTTAGCAATGCAATAAAATATAACAAAACGGATGGCGAAATAATTATTTCACTCTTTGGAAATGAAAATTATCTAAATTTTTCTATTGAAGATAAAGGAATTGGAATTAAAGACACGGATAAACCAAAAGTTTTTCAAGAATTTTTTAGAGCATTAAATAAGCAAACTCGAAACGTTAGTGGAACTGGACTTGGTTTAACTATTGTTAAAAGAATTGTTGAAAGCTATCACGGGAAAATTAACTTTGAAAGTGAATACGGTTCTGGAACAAAATTTAATGTAAAACTACCAATATTTAAAAATTGAACTAACAAAAAAGCCCAATTTATAATTAAATTGGGCTTTTTATTAACTTTTGAAATATAAATTTATGCTATTTCGTGTTCTTCAAGATAATGTTGTGCGTCAAGAGCAGCCATACAACCAGAACCAGCAGCAGTAATTGCTTGTCTATAAGTTTTATCAGCAACATCACCAGCAGCAAAAACCCCTTCAATATTGGTTTTTGTTGAGCCTGGAACTGTTACTAAATAACCCGATTCGTCTGTTTCTAATTGATTTCCAAAAACTTTCGTATTTGGTTGGTGACCAATTGCAATAAAAATTCCGTCAATATTCATTTCTGTTAGCGAGCCGTCTTTTGTATTTTCAAGAATAACACCAGTAACCGATTTGAAACCCATATTTTCAGTTCCAACAACTTCTTTAATTGTTTGATTTGTCATAAAAGTAATTTTAGGATTTTTCTTTGCACGGTCTTCCATAATTTTGGATGAACGGAATTCACCTCGTCTGTGAACCAAAATAACTTCTGAAGCAAATTTAGTTAAATAAGAAGCTTCTTCCATTGCAGTATCGCCACCGCCAACTACAATAACTTTTTTATTTTTATAGAAAAAACCATCGCAAGTTGCACAAGCCGAAACTCCAAAACCCATATATTTTGCTTCTGTTGGAATTCCAAGTAAACGTGCAGAAGCTCCTGTAGCAATAATTACAGAATCAGCTGTATATTTTTGGTCATCATCAGTAGTAATTTTAAATGGTTTTTGAGAAAAATCGACTTCTGTTGCGGCTTTAAAAAATGCTTTTGCTCCAAAACGAATAGCTTGTTCACGCATAATTTCCATTAATTCTGGACCTTGAATGCCTTCCTTAAATCCAGGATAATTATCAACTTCGGTTGTTATTGTCAACTGTCCACCCGGTTGATTTCCTTCAAAAACTATTGGCTCCAAATTTGCTCTCGAGGCATAAATTGCTGCTGTTAAACCCGCAGGACCACTTCCTATTATTATTACTTTATGATGATTTTCAGCCATTATATTTCTCCTATATATTATATTATTTTAATTTTTATCCTGATTTATTAGATTCAATTTCCACGTTTTAGTTTCACTGTAATAAATTGTTTAATTGCTACATTGTTAAATTGTTATATTTTTATATTGTTAAAATACATAGAACATTATTTCTAAGAATTTAACAATGGTCCCATTTACTCAAGTAAAAATTTCGCGTTTCTTTTAAATCCTTTGTTTTTTGCTCTAAAAATTGGCGAAATACCATATTTATTTTTGAATTGGCTATTTGTAAACTCACTTACAGTTTTTAAATCAACTTCTCTATTTTCTCCATTTTGGAATTGCTCTATTTTTGTTTCGGTTGCAAACTTTTGGTTCCACGGACAGACGTCTTGACAAATATCGCATCCAAAAATCCAACTATCAAACTTATTTTTAAACTCAATTGGAATTTCACCTTTATTTTCAATTGTCAAATTTGAAATACATTTGTTTGCATCCACAACATAAGGCTGAACAATAGCATTTGTTGGACAGGCGTCAATACACGCCGTGCAATTTCCACAATGGTCAGTTACAATTTGGCTTATTAAAAACTCATAATTTGTAATAATATTTGCAATAAAAAACCAACTTCCAATTTTGCTATTTATAATGTTGGAGTTTTTGCCTTGCCAACCAATTCCAGAACGAACCGCCCACGCTTTATCCATAACTGGACCAGTATCAACATAGCTTTTTGCTTCAAAATTATTATCAATTTCCTTTAATTCTGTTATTAATTGCTCCAACTTTTCCCAAAGAATGTAGTGATAATCAGTTCCCCAAGCATAGCGCGAAATTTTCCCATTTTGCGGATTATGAGAAAATTCATCTTCAACGTAATAATTTAGGGCAAGTGAAATAACTGATTTTGCAGACGGAAGAATTTCCTTAACGTCAAATCGTTTTTCAATATTTCGTTCCATATAGCTCATTTTGGAATTGAATCCATTATTTAACCAATTTTTAAGTCCATTTATTTCGGTGAATAATGGTGCAACTTCCGCAAATCCGATTAAATCAAAACCCAATTTTTGAGCAATTTGGGTAACTATTTGATTATTAATCTGCATTTGTTATTAAAAATTCCAATTAAATTTTTTACCAAAAACTTTTACATAAACAAATTCGTCAACAATTTTTACTTCGTAAGAATCCAATTTTATGTTGGAATTTTTCATTTTTCCGTCCATCAAATTAAAATCCCAGCCGTGAGCGGGACAAATAACGCAACCATTTTCAATAAATCCATCGTGCATAATATTAGCGTGTTGGTGCGGACAAATGTTATTTAGTGCGTAAATTTTTTCTCCAACTTTGAAAATTGCAACTTCTACTTCATTCACTTTAAAATGCTGACCTTCATTTTCGTTCAATTTTGATACTTTACAAACTTTTTCAAATCCCGTTAGGTCGTTACTCACTAAATTGCCTCAAAAGTTTTGTTAAAAATATAACCACGCTCATTTGTTGTTATTGTCGAAGCAGCAATTTTCGGGTCGTGTTCAAAAAACAGATGCCAATTTTCTTCAACAGCAACTGGTAAAATTTCTTTCTTCTCATTTAGAGTTAAAATCGGTTGCAAATCGTAACCCATAATATATGGAAGCGAAATATGGCTTGCTAATGGAATTAAATCACCACAGTAAAAAAGTGTGTTGGAAGAATCCGAAATTTTAACTAATTGTTGAGCTGGTGTGTGTCCATTTACAGTAACCAAGTCAATATTTTCATCAAATTGGAAATTTCCATTATATTGTTTTAGAATCCCTTCTTCAAAAAGTGGAATATATCTTTCGTTAAAATAACTTGCTTTATCGCGTTCACTGGGATTTATAGCCCATTCAAATTGTTTTTTTTGAACGTGATAAGTTGCATTTGGAAATGATGGAATTGGTTTTCCATTTTCAAAAACTACTGCTCCTCCAACATGGTCAAAATGAAGATGAGTTAAAATAACATCCGTAATTTCATCGGGCTTTACACCAAATTTGGCAAGAGATGTAAACATATCATGATTTGAATAATCAATTGAGTAAATTTTCTCAAATTTTTCGTTCCAATTTTTCCCAGAACCAGTATCAATTAATATTTTTTTCGAATCGCTTATAAGCAACAAATGTCGTGTTTTTAAGTGAATACGATTTTTTTCATCTGCTGGACTGCTTTTTTCCCATAATGGTTTTGGAATTACGCCATACATTGCCCCACCATCTAATAGTAAATCGCCACTTTCTATTGTGTGAATTTTATATTTACCTATTTGCATATTTTCCTAACTTTCAATTATTATTAAACGCAGAGATTTATAATCTTTGAGTTGTAATAATATCAAATCTATACTAAATAAAAAACCCAATTGCATAAAATTTACACAACTGGGTTTAATTTATAAAAATCTAAAAAAGATTTATAATGTAGAAGGTACGCAAGCGTCAACTGGACATACAGAAACGCATTGTGGTTCATCGTGAAATCCAACACATTCAGTGCATTTATCTGGAACGATGTAAAAGAAATCGTCAGAATAGAAACCAGTTTTTCCAGAAGGTGCAGCATCGCCATCACCGCCAGTAACTCCGTCCATTTCCCATGTTGAACCAGCTTCATAAATAGCTGTATTTGGACATTCTGGTTCGCAAGCGCCACAGTTGATGCAATCTTCAGTAATCATTATTGCCATAATTTTCTCCTAAGTTTTTTTAAGTATTTAGTTCAATAAAAGGTAATTTTATCACCTTTAAATTAAAAAACTTTTTTTGGAATAAAAAACGTTAATTTCATTAAACGTGAAATTTATTCTGTCCAAATTAGACCTAAATATGCTTTTTATTTTAGTAAATTCATTTTCATTGTCAAAGATTTATCATTAGCAACCAATTTGTAGAAATAAATTCCACTAGGAAACGAATTTGCATCAAATTTTATAGAATAATTTCCAGCAATCATTTCTTTGTTCACCAAAATACTAACCTCTCTTCCAAGAATATCAAAAACACTCAATTTAACATTAGAATATTGTGGAATTGAAAAATTTATAGTGGTACTTGGATTAAATGGATTCGGGTAATTTTGGCTTAATTTTATTGATGTAGGAATCAAATTATTGGTTGATTTAATACTTGTAGCTTTATCAGCTTCAATAACGGATACATATATATCACCAGAATAAGTTGCTTTGTCTGTGCTATAATTTACAAAAACATATTCCTCTAAGCCATCTTTATCCATATCGCCAGCTAGATTGCCATAATAAAGACGAGGTGTGATGGCTGAACCAATAGAATCTGTAGAAGCTGCTGCAACTTTTTCATAAAGATTATAAGCAATTGTAAGTGACCAACTTGAGGAATCTGCTAAATCACCTTCACCTTTGTATTCTAAATCGTAAATAACACCATTAGATTCACCAGCAATTAAAAGATTTATCAAACCGTCTTGATCTGGATCACCAGCATCAAGGCTACGTAAACCACCAACTACTTCACTTCCATCAGGTTTTGTAATAACTGGAAAAGTGAAAACTTCTGCAACGTCAGAAGCAGAAATAGTTGAAAGATCTGTAACATTTTGAATTAAAAACAATTTCTTTTCAATGGCTGCATCGTCAGCACCTGCAATAACTAATTCGTTTTTTCCGTCACCATTAATATCTAAAATTTGAGCACCATCTACTGAACCATAATCAATTGCTTGCGATTCATAAACTTGCTCAATATCATTAACATGTGCATAAGTATCTGGACCAGTTGCTTCAAAGAATCTTAAAGTTAATCGCCACCAAATAATTTCAATAATATCAGTTAAACCGTCATTATCCAAATCACCAGCAATTGTGCTATAGTTAGAACCACCCTCACTATTTTGAAAACTAAATTCTGTTTGCCAGCTACCAAATGCAGAAGGATCGCCAACTGCTGAGGCAATCATTACTTCTCTTCCACGTCCACCAGCTCTAACTCCAATTAAAACTTCGTTCATTTCATCATTATCAACATCTTGTATTGACATACTATATGGGCGCCAATCAGTGTTGTCGGGCACATCAAAATGGGTTTCGCTTGAAGGTATGAAAGTGCCATCAATTTGCTCTCTTCCATATTTGTTTTCGCCTTGCACGCCGTTCCAACTAAAGAAAAATACTCTTGGTGGATTTGGATTAGCTGCAGAAACAACTACCGGACTGCCAATTGCTATATCAACAATTCCATTATTATCAGCGTCACCAACAGCAGCACCAAAATAACTACTTGCACTATATGGAAATTCGAAATACCAAACCATTTCATAAGTATTATCACCAGTAGCTTCATACATAAAAACATGATTTTTTTCTAAATCTGTATATCCAGTAATAAATTCTCCCCAACCATCTTGGTCTGTATCAAATCCAGCAATTACTTTTGCATATTCAGAGCCGGCATCTTCGGCTAAAAATGGTGATTTTTGTAAATTCCAAACTTCGTTCCAAACCGTTTGAGCAAAAATGTTTGCAGAAAAAACAAGAAGTATTAACAATAGTTGTGTTTTTTTCATAGAATCTCCTATTTAATGTTTTTATTATTTGTGGTTAATAAAAATTACAAAAAATAGAATATAAAAGACAAGAAAAAAATGTGAATGTAAGTCAAACAATAATTTGTTTTATAAGTGGAATTACTTTTGTAAGCAAATTAGCTTTTTCATTAAAACTTGGATTATTTAATTCATTTAAAAATGGAGTTAAGTCGGATAACAGCTGTGGAATATTGATTTCATCAATCTTTTCTGAATTAACTTTTAGTTTATCAATCCCTTTTTGAAGTTGGCTTTTGGCACCTTCGTAATTTCCACTAATAAGATGATAAAAACCAACTGAAATTTGTGTTAATGCTTGATATAAATTTTGTTCGGTTCCTTGTGAATTTATCCACATTTCTTCAAAATGGTCGTGAGCTTCAAAATAATCTCCGTCATTAAATAACTTAATGCCGTCAGAAATATTCATTTTTACCAGCCACCACTTGAGCCACCGCCGCCAAATCCTCCTCCGCCACCGCTAAAACCGCCGCCAGAGAATCCACCGCCACCGCCAAATCCACCGCTGCTGCGACCGCTTCCACCAAGCGCATTTAAGACTAACAAAGTACCTAAACCACCTTTGTTTCGTCCAAAAACGAGGAAAATAATTATGAAAATTAAAAATCCCCAAGGGAAACTAAATTCTTCATCATCATCTTTTCGCTTGTTATCGTTTGTATATTCACCTTTGCTCGCCGAAATGATTGCTGATAATCCAGCAACAACGCCAGAAAGATAATCATCACGTTTAAAATATGGAGCAACTTCATTTCGGATTATTGAACTCGCAAGCGCATCTGGAATAACACCTTCCAAGCCATAGCCGACTTCAATCCTCATTTTCCTATCGTTTTTTACGACTAAAAACAATACTCCATTATTGTGTTCTTTTGTACCAATTTTATTTTCAGTTGCAACTTGATGTGCAAACATTTCTAATGGGTAGTCATCAAGAGTTGAAATAATTAGCAAAATTATCTGAGTTGAAGTGGAATCGTCAAACATTTCAAGCTGGCTGTTTATTTGGTTTAACTCGCCTTCCGAAATTGTGTTAGTAAAATCGTTTGCGTATCTATTTAGTTTTGGAACGGTTGGTTGAGCAAAAATATTAATGCTCAAGAGAAAAATCATTACAAAAGCCATCTTTCGTGAAAAGATAGCTTCTGTAATATTTTCAAATCCATATTTTAGAATAATTTTATTCACAAATTAGAACTCAACTTTTGGAGCAACATCTGAACCAGCGGCAGCTTCAAAATATGCTTTTTGTGAAAATCCTGCAATTCCGGCTATAAAATTTGCTGGAAATTTTCTTATTGTTGTGTTAAAACCTTGAACGGACAAATTGAAATTTCTTCTTTCAACAGAAATTCGGTTTTCAGTGCCTTCTAATTGAGCTTGAAGTTGTAAGAAATTTTCGTTTGCCTTTAAGTCGGGATATTTTTCAACCGTTACTAACAAGCGTGAAAGTGCCGAACCAAGATTATCTTGAGCAGCTTGAAATTGTTGAAATGCTTGAGGGTTGTTAAGCATATCAGAATTTACATTTATTTGATTAACTTTTGAACGTGCTTCAGTAACTGCTGTAAAAGTTTCCTTTTCAAACTCAGCAACTCCTTTTACGGTGCTAACTAAGTTTGGAATTAAATCTGCACGACGTTGATATTGGTTTTCAACTTGGCTCCAAGATTGGGTTACTTGTTCTTCCATTGTTACAAGATTATTATAATGACCAACAAACCAAGATATAACTATAAATGCAAGAATTACTATTCCAGCAAGAATACCTAAACCAATTTTTAGACCTTTACTCATTTGTTCTCCTAAATTTTATTTTTATTTAGTTAAAAATAGGGAATATTTAATTAAATTTTTATGGTTTTTCATCCAAAAATTTTTGCGACAAAATTTTATACGCATTATTAGAAATTTCGGAGTTCTTTTCAATTGCAAATTTTTCGGCATTTTGGAAATTTCCTCTATAAAATCTTGTCCAAACTAAACTTCCGAACAAAACACCTTCCAAAGCTCTATCTGTAGCAAAAGCATTAATTGTCAAATATCCTCCAAAAACATTCCAAGCGAGAGAAAGAAATCCCGATAAATAATTTCCAGTGTAAAACTGTCCAGAACCAGGTAAAATAATGGAAATAAATTTAGCAAACTCCCATGAATATTTAGCCGAGTTTATGCTATCCGCAAACGTTTTTAGATGATGAAACTGGGTATTTTTATCAAATTCATTCGCCGCCAAATCCCAATTATCGTTCATTAAGTGAGCCCAAGCAGTCCAATAATTAATAATAGATGTGTCAATTTTGTTATAATTTTCACGTTTTAATTTTTCCAGAAGAGATAATGCTTGCGGAATTGTCCTTCTTAAAATGTTTGTTCGGATAATTTGCAAATTCGCTTTTAGCGAATCGTCAAACATTTTTGCACTATGTTTTGCAAGTCCAAAATACTTAATTGCGTCATCGTATTTTCCGCCAGCTTTATAGCACAAACCAATTTTGGAATAAACTTCAAACTTACATTCTTCATTTTTTGCAAAAAATAGCAATCTTTTATATTCGGTTATTGCATCAAAATATTCTTCGGATTGAAATAATGAATCAGCAAGCAGTTTTTGAATTGTTAAATTCTGAGCAACTAAATGACTTCCAAAACTTGTAAAAACTATTACTATGAGCAATATTTTTTTCATTTAGTCGCTCAAAAATTTTGGAATTGGTAAAAATTGGTTTCTATCATTTACAAATATTTTAACTTCATTTTCGAAATTAAATCTAATTCCAGCATTATAGTTTTGTGCCGAAGCATAAGAACCATAAATATTCCCCGAATAAAAGAAAGTAGCCAAAGCGGTGTAAATTAAAGCACTTGTTTGCTGATTGTAGCTAAATTTATTGATAGCGAGATACGAAAACAATCCCGTTAAAACAAAAGATGTTATTCCATCACCAACTTCGTTTGTATAAATTTTACCAAGTCCTGGCAAAATTGCGGATAAAATTGCAGCTTTTGTTGGATTTTTATAAGGAGGATTTTCCTTCCATTTGTAAAATTGTAAAATTTTGCCATTATCTTCATTATTAAAAATTGACGAAAACTCTGTTTCGTTTGGCAACTCGGAGTTACTTAGCAACAAAGTACAATTTTTGAGTTGTTGCAATTTTGTATTATTAAAAAGCTTATTTGGCAAAACCATGCTTATTTGTTCATTTAGAATGGAATAATTTTCCAATAAAAATAAAGTTCTAAATTGTTCAATTCTGCTTTCGATGAATAGCGGTGAATTTGGTTCAAGTTTTTGAAACTCCGAAATTGCTAAATAGAATTTATTCATCCTTAAATAAGAAGTTGCAATTTTAAATTGTAAAGTATCGTTCCATTTATTTTCCAAAATTGGTTTAAATTCTTCAATTGCTCTAAAATAATCGCCTTCGCTAAAAAGATAGTTTCCAAAAGCTAAACGATTTTTATCAGACAAAAGGTTATTAACTTCAGATTGAGCAAAATTTGGACTAAACGCTGCAAAAAACGACATAAAACACAATACAAAACAATTTACTTTTAGGTATTTTTTCACTTTACAATTTTATCTCTGGAATGAAAAATAATTGAGCTATCGGCTAATAAATAATTGTCAATTGGGTCATAAAGTTTTCCAGAAATGTGATATGCGTAATGCAATTTGGATTTGAACAAATTGGAATCACGCGTAAATCTATCCGCAAACATTAAAGTTCCTTTCAAAATATTTGTCTCGTGAACTGCATGGACAAAAAAATTGGAGCAAGTTGGATAAAAAGGACAATTATCGCCATCCAAATCAGAAATTAAAAAAGAATAACTATCCTTTAATATTGATAAAAAAGACGATTTTTGTGGAGTTTCAACTTCTTTTTTATCATAAATTAGGATTTTGGGATCACCATCCAACTTTTCCCATCGTTCCCAATCTGTTTGTGCTTGTAAACAAACCGATAAAAAAGCAAAAATTATCAGCATTTTTTTCATCAGTCACCCATTGGTAAACCAAGATTCATCATTTGTTTTTTTAGGTCAAAAATACCGTAAAGAGCATTTTGGCATAAAATTATATTTTCGTTTACAACAATATCACCCGATTTTTCGTCAACCAATATATTTTGAATAACATCCACATTTCTAAGTTCGGCAAATTGTTCCCTTGTGGATAATCTTTCAAGTGATATTGTACCTTCCATTCCGTTGGAATATTTAACAAATATTCTCTTTTCTGGAAGTGATTTAACTTCTGTAATTTTTCTCATTTTCTTTTAATTTGAATTAAGTTAAAGTCTTCGAAGTATAAATACTTCGACGACTTTTTATAAAATAATGTTGGAAACTTATTAATGAAATAAGGAATTTTAATCTCTTAACAATTGACGTCCGATTATAATTCTTTGAATTTCGTTAGTTCCTTCATAAATCTCAGTTATTTTTGCATCGCGTAAAAATCTTTCAACTTTGTATTCGCGAACATAACCATAACCACCGTGAATTTGTATTGCATCAAGAGCATTTTTTGTAGCTGCTTCCGAAGCAAATAATTTTGCCATTGAAGCTTCTTTAATATATTGTTTTCCTTCATCTTTGAAAGCAGCGGCTTGTAGTGTTAATAATTTGGCAGCTTCTGCTCTTGTTGCCATATCTGCAATTTTAAATTGAATAGCTTGATGATTTGCTATTTCAGTTCCAAATGCTTTCCTTACTTTTGCGTATTTAATTGCAGCTTCGAGCGATGCTTGAGCAATTCCAACGGCTTGCGAAGCAATTCCGTAACGCCCGCCATTAAGAGTGTTCATAGCAAAAGTAAAACCTTTTCCAACCTCCCAAATAACATTTTCTTCTGGAACTCTGCAATCGGTGAATGTTAATGAACAAGTATCAGAACTTCGGATACCAAGTTTATCTTCATGAATTCCATGAGAAAAGCCTGGAGTTCCCTTTTCAACAAGAAATGCGGTAATTCCATGATGCTTTTTTTCTTTATCCGTTTGAGCCATAACAATGTAATAATCGGCTGATTCACCATTAGTAATCCAATTTTTCATCCCATTTATTACCCAATGGTTTCCATCTTTTACCGCATTTGTTTGCTGTTGAGTTGCATCGCTACCAGCTTCTGGTTCTGAAAGTGCAAAAGCACCAAGTTTTTCGCCACGCGCTAGTGGTTTAAGATATTTTTCTTTGAGAAACTCAGAACCCCATTTTTCAAGTCCAAAAGTAACCAGCGAATTATTAACTGACATAATTACACCAACTGCGGCATCTACTTTAGAAATTTCCATCATAGCTAAACAATAGCTAACTGTATCCATACCAGCGCCGTCATATTTTGGGTCAACCATCATTCCCATAAGACCAAGTTCAGCCATTTTTTTAATAATTTCAGTTGGAAATTGTGAGTTTTTGTCACGCTCAACAGCAGATGGAGCAATTTCAGCTTGGGCAAAATCCCTTGCCATTTCTTGAATCATCGCTTGTTCTTCAGTTAAACTAAATTTCATAATTTTTCCTATATATTTTTATACTCGGATTCAAACTAATTATTCCAAATTCCAATATCAACAAATAAAAAAGAAAAATTTGAAAAAAAATTTAATATAGATTTTGAAACTTATTAACATCTATATTATATTTACAGTTATGAATACTAATAAAAAGACTGAAATAAAAGGGTTAACCCTTTCCGAACTTGAAAGCTATTTCGTTTCCATTGGTGAAAAGAAATTTAGAGCTTCACAAGTGTTTAATTGGCTTTACAATAATCTTGTAACCAAATTTGAAGATATGGGAACGCTTCCCAAAGGACTTCGTAAAAGGTTGAATTATGATTTTACCTTAAAAACTTTGAAATTAAAAGAAGTTCAAAGTTCAAGTGTAACTGAAACGAGAAAATTTTTATATTCAACCAAAGATGATTTTGTAATTGAAACCGTATTAATTCCAGGTGGTGATAGAAATACTCTTTGTATTTCAACCCAAGTAGGCTGCCCACTTGATTGTAAATTTTGCGCTACTGGAATAATGGGCTACATGCGAAATCTTACAATTGGCGAAATTGTGGATCAATATTTATGGACAGCAAAAGATGTTGGCAAAAATTTCATCTCAAACATCGTATTTATGGGAATGGGTGAACCATTAGTAAATTTCCAAAATACTTTAGGTGCGTTGGATACTTTTACTAACCAACATAATAATAGAATAAGTAGAAACCGCATTACAGTTTCAACTGCTGGAATTCCAGAAAATATTAGAGCTTTAGCTAATTCACCATATAGAGTTAAACTCGCTCTCTCGCTCCATTCAGCTTTTGATGATGTTCGTAGTAAAATTATGCCTATTAACAAAAGATTTCCTTTAGAAGAAGTCATGGACGCTGTTAGATACTATTCAAGAACCACTGATACGAGAATTACTTTTGAATACACAATGTTAAAAGGAATTAACGACAGAGAAGAAGATATTGTGGCTCTAACAAAACTTTGCCGAAGTCTTCCTTCAAAAATAAATGTTATTCCGTTTAACAGCATTGCTCATATGAATCCAGAAGGAATTTCAAAAGAATTGGAACCAACTGCATTTCCTGATATTATCAAATTTGTTGATAAATTGAGAGACAATTATATCACTGTTATGGTTCGCGATACCCAAGGTGACGATATTGCCGCAGCTTGTGGGCAATTGGCAACAGAAAATATGAAATCAACTTAATTTGGTTATTAAAGTGGATGAAATTTTTCATCCACTTTTTTATAATAAATGAAAAAACTTACACACCAAGAAATCTCTTCAAATAGAAGTACACTTGAAACAATTGATTTAGTTGATAAACTTCCCGTTTATGTTATTTTAAATAGCATTCGCAGTAGTTATAATGTTGGCTCAATTTTTAGAACTTCTGATGGAGCAATGATTAAAAAACTTTTTCTTTGTGGATATACACCTCATCCGCCAAATAAGGATATTCTAAAAACAGCATTAGGTTCAACTGAAAGTGTAGAATGGGAATATGTTGAAAATCCAAAAGATGTGATTTTGAAGTTAAAATCTGAAGGAATAAAAATAGCTGCATTAGAACAAACTAAAGACAGTCGTGTTCATTATTCGATTCAAAACAATGAATTTCCATTTGCTCTAATTGTTGGAAATGAAGTTACTGGCGTTTCGCAAGATTTAATAGATCTTTGCGATTTTACAATAGAAATTCCTCAATACGGAATTAAACAATCACTAAATGTAGCAGTCGCTTATGGAATTTCAATTTTTGAACTACGCAAAATTTACGATATGAAATAATTTTAATCAGTTAATAATTTTCAAAAAAAAGCGGAAGTTACTAAAATGAATAACATTAAAACAAAACCAATTTAAATTGCATTAATTTTAGTAGATTTATATAGTAATAATTAAATATTAAGTCTGCAAACTGGAAACAACCGAAAAATCGCAACACTTCAAACCATATTGCATTACCTAAGCAACAAACAAAAAAAAGACAAAGGAATAAATCTTGACAAACAAAACTGAATTTGCAATAAATGTGCAGAAACCAAACATCCAATTTAATTCGTTAAACATAGTTGAACCAATATTAAAAGCTTTAAAAGAGGAAGGCTACAGCATTCCAACACCAATACAAGTCGAATCAATTCCTATTGTTTTGCGAGGCACCGATTTACTCGGATGTGCACAAACTGGAACTGGAAAAACTGCAGCTTTTGCAATTCCAATTTTACAATTATTAAGTGCAAATAGAGTTTTTGGAAAAAAACGCAGAATTAGAAGTTTAATTGTTACTCCAACTCGCGAATTAGCAATTCAAATTGGTGAGAGTTTTAAAGCTTATGGAAGACATACTGAATTAAACTACACTGTCATTTTTGGTGGAGTTAATCAAAATCCACAAACTGCTGCTTTACGCAACGGAGTTGATATTTTAATTGCAACTCCTGGTAGATTGCTTGATTTAATGAATCAAGGACATTTGGGTTTAAAAGATGTTGAAATTTTTGTTTTAGATGAAGCTGATAGAATGCTGGATATGGGATTTATTCACGACGTAAAAAAAATGATTGCTGTACTTCCTAAAAAACGTCAATCTCTATTCTTTTCGGCAACAATGCCTCCAGAAATTGTAAAACTTGCTGGAACAATATTAAGCAATCCTAAACAAGTTTCGGTAACTCCAGTTTCTTCAACCGTTGATATTATTAAACAATACGTTTATTTTGTTGATAAAGGAAATAAAACATCATTATTGGTGGATATTTTAAAGGATTCAAACATTAAAACGGCTTTGGTTTTTACACGAACAAAACATGGTGCGGATAAAGTTGTCAAAATTCTTATTAAACATAAAATTAAAGCCGAAGCAATACACGGCAACAAAGCTCAAAATGCGAGACAAAGAGCATTAACAAATTTTAAAGAGCAATCCACACGCGTATTAGTAGCAACAGATATTGCAGCTCGCGGAATTGATGTTGACGATTTAGAATACGTAATCAACTATGAAATACCCAACGTTGCCGAAACTTACGTTCATCGTATTGGAAGAACTGGACGAGCTGGTGCGGAAGGAACTGCATTTTCATTTTGCGATGCCGAAGAAAGAGCATATTTGAAAGATATCGAAAAACTAATTTCAAAAAATATAACTGTTATTGACGAACATCCATTTCCTTTAATGGATCACAATCCAATAAAAGCTCCAAAACAAGTGCAGGGAAAAAGAAATCCACAACATGCAAAACAAAAGCAAATTAAGCAAGGAACACAAATACAAGATAAATCTGTTAAATCTAATAAAATTGTTAAATCGGGTAAACCAAAACCGACAGAAAATAAGACAAGAAAAAAATGGTTTAATAAAGCTAAATCTACAAGGTAGTTTTATAATTTATTATTATTTTGCAATTTGAGTTTATAAAAATGTAATTTTTAATCAAAATAGGTAAATCCACAATAAATTGAGTTTAACTTATGAAACTATCAAATAGCAAAATTTATTCGAATATTGGAAACAATAAATCAATTAGTTTTTTAATTGGCATTATAACAATTTTTTTATTCATTGGTTTTCAGACAAAAAAAGGCGAAAACATGGACGAGAACAAGAAATATTCGTTTTATTTAGGAACTTACACTGATTCCACAAGCAAAGGTATTTACAAATTTGTTTTAAATGAAGATGGAACAATTGAAAATATTGGATTAGCAGCCATTTCTGATAATCCATCTTTTTTGGCAATTAGCAATGACAGAAAATTTGTAATTGCCGCAAATGAAATTAATAATAACGGATTTGGAACTGTTGAAACTTATCAAATTTCTGGTGATAGTCTTGAGTTTGTCGATAGAAAATCTACTGGCGGGGCGCATCCTTGCTTTGTTGCAATAAATAATGATGGATATGTTTTAACAGCAAATTACACTGGCGGAAATGTTGGACTTTTGAACATGGAAAACAATGGTAAATTGAGTGGTGTACTCGATGTTCAACAACATTTTGGAAGTGGAACAACTGAACGACAAAAAGCGCCTCACGCACATTCTGTTTGGTTTGAGCAAAAAAGTAGCAATGTAATTTCTATCGATTTGGGAACAAATGAGCTATTTTTTGCAAAATTGGACACAACTTCAAAAAAATTACTACCGTTAAAAGATTATAAATTAAACATGGAACCTGGAGCAGGTCCACGACATTTAGCTTTTCATCCAAATAATAAATGGATTTATGTTGCAAACGAACTTGATTGCACAGTTACACTTGTTGAAAAATTGGACGAAAATTATGTAAAAAAGGAATCCATTTCAACTTTGCCAGTTGGATTTTCGGAACCAAATACTTGTGCGGATATACATTCTTCTTCCGATGGAAAATTCATTTACGTTTCCAATCGTGGTCATAATAGCATTGCAATTTTTAGTGTAAATAATGATGGAAGTCTAAAATTTGTTGGACATGAATCAACTCGTGGAAACGGTCCACGTAATTTTGCTTTATCGCCAGATGAGAATTATTTGCTTGTTGCAAACCAAAAAACACGAAATATTGTCTCGTTTAAGCGAAATAAACAAACAGGATTGTTGGAATTTGTTTCGGAAATAAAAGCTCCAACTCCAGTCTGTATATTGTTTTAATATAATTTTATAATATTTACTCAAAATATGAAAAGCAAACTAAAATCATATATTTCCAATTATAAAATTATTGTGGCAATTTTTGTCATTATTTCATTGGTTGCAAGTTTCCAGTTGTTGATTTCTGGACCAAAAACTTATCAGAAAAATGGACCCGAATACAAAAAGTACAACAATTATGTTATTTTTGAAAAATCATTCAGCCACATAAAAGAAGGAAAAGATTTATACATCCTTTATCCCGAAGAACATTGGGATTTATTCAAATATAGCCCAACATTTGCCACGCTTTTCGGCTTTTTCGCAATTACTCCAGATTGGCTTGGTTTAAATCTGTGGAATTTGCTAAATGTAATTTTGCTTTTAGGTGCAATTTACTATCTACCCAAAATTTCAATTTATCAAAAAGGAATAATTCTTTTACTTTTGTTAATTGAATTAATGACTTCAATTCAAAATGCTCAATCAAACGCTTTAATGGCTGGATTAATCATCTTTTCGTTTGCTTTGCTGGAAAGGAAAAAATTCTTTTTAGCCACATCGTTTTTGGTATTTTCTGTCTTTATTAAATTATTTGGAATTGTTGGATTTGTGTTATTCTTGTTTTATCCTAAAAAATGGAAATTAGCTCTTTATTCCTCTTTTTGGATTGTTCTATTTTTGGCAATTCCTCTAATTTTTATTGATTTAACTCAATATCGCTTTCAGATTTTCAGCTTTTTGCACATGTTAGCAAATGACCACACGGCTTCGCACGGACTTTCAGTTATGGGTTTATTCACCTCGTGGTTTGGAATTGAACTAAACAAGTTATTTGTGGTTTTAAGTGGAGCAGTTATTTTTCTTGCCCCGATGCTTAAAATAAAAGAATATCAAAATTTTAAATTTCGAATTTTGATGTTAGCTTCTTTGTTAATTTGGGTTGTTATTTTTAATCATAAAGCAGAATCGCCAACTTTTATAATTGCAATGGCAGGAGCATCAATCTGGTTTGTTGTGAGCAAAAAAAACAAATTAAACATCGCTTTATTTATTCTCGCTTTTTTGTTTACATCTTTATCGCCAACGGATATCTTTCCGCGATTTATTCGTAACGATTTTATAAAACCTTACGCAATAAAAGCTTTGCCTTGCATTTTAATTTGGATTAAAATCATTTATGATATGATAATTTTTAAAAGTTCTGAAAAAGTGGAAAGTGAATAAACACTTTTCCAATCTGTTACATTTTCTTTTTAATTCCCAATCTTTCCAATCGTGAACGCAAATGTCTTTCAGTAATATTCAAAATACGAGCAGCTGCACTTTGATTTCCATTTGTTCTGTTTAGCGCTTCTTTAATAATTTCAGTTTCAAACACTTTCATTTTTTCTTCGTATTCACTTTCGAGATTTTGAGGGTCTAAAATCATTTTTTCAAACGAAGCTTCAACTTGCAATGGTAAATCAGAAATTCCAATATTTTCGTCGCGACATAAAACAATTGCTCGTTCAATCATATTTTCCAACTCGCGAACATTGCCAGGAAAATCATATTTTACAATTTTATCAAGTGCTTCCGATGTAATTCCAACGACATTTTTTTCGTTAATATCGGCATATTTTTTAATAAAATGCTCAACAAGAAGCGGAATATCTACTTTTCGTTCTCTCAATTTTGGAACTCTTACTGAAACTACGTTCAAACGATAATACAAATCTTCTCTAAATTCGCCATCTTTTATCATTTCTTCCAAATTTCGGTGAGTTGCGGCAATAATTCGCACATTTACTTTTATTTGATTGCTGCTTCCCAGTCGTTGAATTTCGCCAAACTGAATGCCTCGCAACAATTTAACCTGAATTCCGAGTGGAATATCGCCAACTTCGTCAATAAAAAGAGTTCCGCCATCGGCTTCTTCAAAACGCCCTTTTCGCTGATTAATAGCACCTGTAAACGAGCCTTTTTCGTGTCCAAACAATTCACTTTCCATTAAATTTTCTGACAAAGAAGCCACATTAACAACAACAAATGGTTTATCTTTTCTATTACTTGCAAAATGAATTGCCTTTGCAATTACTTCCTTTCCAGTTCCACTTTCGCCTCGAACCATAACTGTGGCTTTGCTGTTTGCAACTCTTCCAACAATGTTAAGCACATTTTCCATTTCGCCACTTTGTGAAATAATTGAATTGAACTTAAATTTTTCTTGCAATTGTTGTCTCAAAAGTTGATTTTCTGAAATGAGCAATCTTTTTTCGCTAACACGGTTAATCAGATTTTCAAGAACATCCAAATCAATTGGTTTTGTTAGGTAGTCGTAAGCTCCATTTTTCATAATTCCAATTGCGTCTTCAACATTTCCAAAAGCGGTTATTACAACCACATCAATGCTTGGATTTATCTCTTTTACTTCCTTAAGAACTTCCAAACCGTTTTTTATTGGCATTCTGTAATCGGTTAAAATTAAGTCAATAACGCTATTTTTTACAATATCTATTCCCTCTTGACCGTTTGCGGCTGTGTAAATTGTATGTCCGCGTCGTGATAAAAAGCTTTTTATTGAAGCAATAATTGATTCTTCGTCGTCAATAAGTAAAATTGATAATTTTTTCATGCTACTTCCTTAAATATTTGTTGGAATTGTAATTGTAAAAGTTGTACCATTTTCTGGCGAACTTTCAACCGTTATAATTCCATCGTGTTCATTAACAATTCGTTGAATTATGCTTAATCCAATTCCAGTTCCTTTAGCTTTGCTTGTAAAATAGAGATTAAATATTTTTTGCAAATTCTCTTTTGGAATCCCTTCGCCATTATCGTTCAATTTAATGACAATATTTTTGTCAATAATTGTTGTTGATAACTCAATTTTGCCTGCATTTTGGATTGATTCAATAGAATTTTTAATTAAATTTATTAAAACTTGTCTAATCTGATTTTTATCCCAATTTACGGTTCCATTCCACTTTTCATTATGTAAAAATTCAATTCCTTTTTCTCTAAAAAGTGGAGCAAATTGTTCCGAAATGGAATTTGTTAATTCCTCAAACTCAAATTTGCTTTTTTCAATCGGTTCGGGCTTTGAAAACCGCAAGAAATTTTCAATTGTTTTATTCATTCTTTGCACTTCTTTTGAAACAATTTTTGCAAGCGAATGAAATTCCTCTTTATCATTTATTGGTTCAAAATCTTTATCCAATTGTTGTACTATTGTGGCTATTGAGTTTAATGGATTTCTAATTTCGTGAGCAACTCCAGAGGCAAGCTGTCCCATGGCGTTCATTTCGTTGCTTCTTGCAATTTGTCTTTCCATTTTTTTCAGTTCGGTTAAATCCTTAATAACCAAAACAGTATTTTGGTTCCCCTTTTCATCTAAAAACTTACTTTTTGAAATAAGCAACTCTTTATTTTTGCTCATTATTTTACATTCTATTTGCTCAATTTTGCTTTCGGAAATGAATGTATTTGAACAATTTTCGCCGAGAATTTCCTTCAGTTCTTTTCCCAAAAGCATTTCGGATGAGGTTTCAAATAATGTTTCTGCCGATTTATTTAGTTCGGTAATAATTTTATCGCTATTTATTACAATTATTGCATCACTTACTGAGCTAATTAGCTTTTTGGAATAAGTTTCAATTTTCAAATATTGCTTTTTAACCAAATCCAAATTTTGACGAACAAAAAGGAGCGTAATTATTATAAATCCAAAGACAAAAAGTATAATTCCAGAAATAATTATTCGTCGCTGTAATCTTTCATTTACAGTTTTTAATGGCTCTAAACTTAATCCAATTCTATAATAACCGATTAAAATTCCTTCCAAAAGAAATGGATGAAGAGCTTCGAGAACTTCCAATTCATTTTCATCCGAAATTCGCCATCTATATGTTGAATCAGCAATTGTCCATTTTGTAGAATCGATATTACTTAAAATTTCGACACCATTTATATTTCCAGATGCTGCCAAAATTCCATTTTCATTTTCTAAAATTGCGTATTTAACATCCTTGTTTTCTGTTAATCTTTTAATCAAAACACCAAAACCGATTCTCTTTTTAAATGCTAATAGCTCAGCTGCATCTAAATTTAACACAATTGCATTGTTATTTTCACTTGCAACGGCAACAACATATCTTGTTGCTTCTTCTTCGCGAGCTTTTTTGAAACCGACGATAAGCGTATCAACTTGATTGCTAAATATTGGGTTTAGTTGCTCTTTAACAAATTCTTTAGGATTTATTTCATGTGTATCATTTGGGTGACTTGTAAATATTTTAGTTCCATTTTTATCAAAAATATGAATTCGGTTTATTCCATTTTCTTGAGCAATTTTACTTAGAATGTAATTATTAATTTTATTCTGATTATAAAATATTTTTACAGAATTTGCATTGTTAATCAATCTATTTTGAATTTCTGTTTCAACTTCATCAGATGCATAAAGCATTTCTTCGGATGATACAATTATACTCTGCAACAAAGAATGTGCTTCTTGCGACATTAAATGTAGCATTTCATCTTTGCTTTGCCTCAATTCAAAAAATGTGGAAACCACAACAAGAAGTGCAATTGCAATGAAAATGAAGATAAATATACTCGGTTTTATAAATATGTTTTTTAGAAAGTTCAATTTTTTTCAACCTTTAATGCATTTATAATATCTACTGGCAACAAGTTATTTTCGGTTGCAATATCTTTGAGATTAGCATCTTCCGTGACTTTAATGTTCTTCTTTTTAAGTAATGCAACACCTTCATTCCATGTTATATTATTTTCCGAAAAAATTACTGATAATTTTTTTCTGCCATAGCCACTTCCAGGCTTGTAGCTTGAGTTTTGGCTTTCAGTTTTACCATTATTTTCAAGCGTGTTTTTAGGAACTAAACTATTATAAATTTCGTTTGGGTAAACTTTATATTTTTCTGCTATTTTTTCTAAAGTTTCAAGTGAATCGGAAACTTCATAGCCATTTCTTTTTAATTTTTGAATAAGCTGAATTGTTGTAATTTTTAACTCAGTTGCTAATTCTGGAATAGTTAATCTTTCTGCATGAGAAATTGGAGGTTCGTTTGATTCATTACTCCACGAGTCTTTAATTCCTTCACCAAAATCGATAACGTTCACAAATGGTGGAATTTGATAATGAGTACCACCAAAAAGGAACAATGAAAAAACAATTGCAATTGTCAACTCCAAACGAATAGAAGAAACTCCAGAAATTTTATTAACTAAATATGTAATTAGTGGTTTCCAATTATAAATAACATGCAAAATTGTGGCTAAAACGAAAATAAAAGTAAATATAATGTGAGTTGCTTGCCACTCAGCTTTTGTTAAGCCCAAAATTGACCAATATGACCAATTTGCAATTCTTCCTGGAGGCGCAATATAGAGAATAATTCCAGAAACCGTCATTATAAGAAATGCAAAAGTCATGTATAAACTAACAAATGCACGAAGTTTGAATTTATTATTCTTATTCATCAATATTTCCTAAAAAATGTAGTTTAATGAAAGTGAAAGTGTATTTATATCGTAATTAAATATTTGGCTATTTGATTTATTTTTCAACATATAATAGTTCAAGTTTAGATTAATTTCATTTCCATTATCCAAGTAAAATGGTTTTGAAATTGATGTTGAAATAAAGGATTGCGTGTCTTTTCTTGAATCATTTATATTGTATTCTGTTTCTGAAAGATAAACACCTTGTGATGGATAGCTTTTATCGGTGTATGTATAATTTAGTTTAAGTGCAATTTCTGCAGGAAGCATTTGAGTAAGCGTTCCAGAATATGAATATCCTTCTTGACTAACTGGGTCGTCATAAAGTTCAGTATCGCCATAAGTTGATTGAATTAAGCTCGCACTAAAACCACTGCCTTCCAAAATTGATTTATAGTTAAAATTAAGCGCCAAACCAGTTCCTTCAAAAATTGATTGAGCAATTCTTCCATTCAAAACAAATTGCGAAATATTTACATTTTCGGAATTATAATAAGTAAATTCACCATCGGAAAGTGAGTCAGTGCTTGAAGTAAAATTTTTAAATCCCTTATAATTGAATGTAGCCGAACCAATTAGTGTAGTTTTAGTTTCAAAACTCTTTCGTGCTAGTAAGCCAGTTGAAACAATCCAATTGTTAAAATCTGGAATTACCGAATAATTCATAGAACTATAGGATGCGTTAGCTTCCCAATTGATTGACAAAAATTCGAATTGCTTTTTGATGTATGCTGCATAATTAACGTAATTAAAATAATTATTTAAATCTTTATTGAAACGTTGTTCAAGAAATCCGCCCCAAATCATTGTTTCAGTTTCTTGATAAAGACCAATTTGATGCCAATAATAATCAATATCAGATGATTCAGCAAATTTTGAGTAGCTACCAAAATACAGAACATTAAAAGCATCAAATTCACGTTCAATTCCAATATTAAACGAAGAGATAAAGTCGGAATATGGTTGAGTTTGACGAAAAGGATTACTGTTCAATTCTTGATTTGTAGCTAATTGAAAATTCCATTGTGCAAAAATCTGTACGGAATTTAACAAAAACATTACAAATAAAATTTGTAAAAATTTAATTTTGGAAACATTTACCAATAGATTTTTCATAATTTTCCTTTTCTCTTTCCATTTTCATTCTTGTTATTGTCCATTCCACCATTACCGTTTGTATTTTGTGGATTCATTTCACCATTTGTTTTTGTTCCCCAACTGCCTCTTTTTCTACCTTTTCGGTTGAATTGAAGATTATCGTTAATTCCATCGCCATCGCTATCAACATATTCTACAGATTTATCATTTTCACGCTTTTTTAGTTTCATAAAATCTGCATCAAGGCTGTTTGGAATTCCATCACCATCATGATCTGGAGCATTATCGTTATATCCATCACCATCAGAATCAACAAAATTTTTATTATTGTTTTTTTGCTGATTCTGAGTTTTTAAATCTTTTTTTACCTTCGTAGAATCTTGTGCAAAATTTACATTAAGTAAAAAAACAAAGCTAAAAACTATAAATATTGTAATATTCTTTTTTATCATATAAACCTCAAATTACTATTGGCAATCATTATGCCATTAATTAAATACAAAAATAAGATTAAAATTTAGGAATAAACATCATTTTTTTACTATTATTTCTTTTATAATGACATTGTGGGCGAGCTTTTTCGACATTTTTGGCGAACTTGGTTTGTGGATAAAAAAAGGAGTGCAGTGCACTCCCTAACCTATTACTATTTACAACACAACAACCGAGAAATCTATTTTGCCCCTTGTCTTCCACTTCCTTTACGTCCAGAATTAGCACTTCCACTTCCATCACAAAGTCCTGTGCCTTTTCCAGCGCCATTTTTCTTGCCAAAGCCAGTTCCATCTTGCGGACGAGCAGCTGTTCCGTCGCCATTCCCGTTACCTAAACCTTGACCAGTTCCTAAATTTGTACCTTTGTTCATATTTTTATTTTGTCTTTTCACATTTTGTGCAGATGTTCCAACATTATCGCAAATTCCATCACCATTTGCATCAACCCAATTTGTATTTTGAACTTTGTTTTGAGTTGTTTTTGCATCTTGCGCTATTATAAAAGTTGCAAGAACAAAGAAAGCTAATCCAACCAAGCTATATTTTAATGTATTTTTCATTTTAACTCCTAATGTATTTTAATTTCTTTTATATTAGAAATTTCTGTGCCAAAACATATTTATTCATTTTTAGAACTGTTTTTCAAATTTATGATGAAATGTAATAATTAATTTGTTCCTAAATTGTCGATTTTATCGACTAAGGGGGCGAATTGGATTATTGTTTTTTTCTTAAATGAAAAGAAAAAGTTGAACCTTTTCCTACTTTGCTTTTCACTTCAATTTTAGAACCATGTGCTTCAACAATGTGTTTAACAATTGCCAAACCAAGTCCAGTTCCACCAAGCGTTTTTGATCTTGCTTTATCAACACGATAAAATCTTTCAAAAACACGTGGTAAAGCAACTTCCGGAATTCCACAACCTGAATCCTTGACAGAAATTTCGACTTTTACATCTTTGTCTTTAGTTTCAATTATTATTGGACCATTATCCGAATACCGAATTGCGTTGCTAATTAGGTTTACAAATACTTGTTTAATTTTGTCTTTATCACCAAAAACGAGAACTTCGCTATCATAGAACCTAGTTTCAATTTTTAGTCCTTTGTTAGCCGCAAGAGTTTCTAATTCGTCAATAATTGTATTTACAAAATCGGAAATATTAAAATATGTGGGTAGCATGCGCATTTGTCCCGATTCAATCATTGAAATATCAATCAAATCGTTTAACAAAACATTCAAATTTTTTGTATGCGTAATTGCTTTTTCAACAAAACGTCTGTTTACTTTTTCATCGTCAATTGCACCATTTAAAAGGGTTTCCAAAAAACCTTGAATACTAAAAATTGGAGTTCTCAACTCGTGTGAAACGTTGCCTAAAAAATCAGTTCGTGCTTGTGCTAATTTTTTCATATTAGCAATATCTTCTTGATTTCTTTTGAACATTTCTTTTAAATTAGTTTCAATTATTTCATAATTGGAATCTAATTTAATTTCCTCAACGGATATTTCCATTCCATTTTTTATAGATAAAATTAATTCATCTATTTTTTCGATACTTTTTCGTCTATTAAGCCCAATGAGGAACAATAGAATTATTGAAAAAAAAACAATAGTTACTGAAAGCAATAAAATATGAATTAAAGATAAATTAAGCAATAAACTCAGGACGAGAATCAATCCCGAATTTATCCAGAAAAAATCTTTTAGAAATACTTTTGCAAAAGATAATTCTGATACTCTATTATTCCGATTTGAAACGATAGCCAACACCTTTTACGGTTTCAATTAAGTTAGAAAATTCATTTAATTTTTCACGTATTTTTCGAACATGAACATCAATTGTTCTATCACCAACAAAAACATCATCGCCCCAAATTGAGCTTAAAAGTTGCTCGCGAGGAATTACTTTCCCAGGTTTATTGGCAAGATATGAGATTATTTCAAATTCTTTTCGTGGAAAAACCAATTTTTCGCCATTTAGATAAACTACATAAGCATCTTTGTCAATTTTTATAGGTCCAATTTCAATAATTCTATCAGAAATTTCTGGACTGTTTGTGTCACTTTGGCGAATATTTGATTTTATTCGGGCAATCAATTTTTGAATAGAAACAGGTTTTGGAATATAATCATCAGCGCCTAATTCCAATCCATAAATTTCATCTTGCTCTCTGGTTTTAGCGGTTAATAAAAGAATTGGAATGTTTTTATATTGTTCTTTAAGCCTAATTTTTTCACAAACTTCGTAACCGTCAATTCCAGGCATCATAACATCTAAAACGACCAAATCTGGTTTTTCTTTAATTGCTTCAAGAGCTTCGTAACCATTATAAGCAGCAATAACTTGAAAACCCTCTCTTTCAAGATTATATTGAATAAATTCAACAATATCTCTTTCATCATCAACAACTAAAATTTTTGTTGCCAAAAGATTAACTCCTATTGTGATTAAAAGTTAAGTTACTATTTATTTAAATATTCTCTAACATTTTCAACAATTCCATCAGCATCTATTTTTAGAATTTTGTAAAGCTGATCTTGCGTTCCGTGGTCAACATAAGCATCAGGCAAACCTAAACGACGAACGCTGTTTTTATATTCTTTTTCAGCAAAATATTCTAGAACACCTGAACCAAATCCACCAACGATTGAATTTTCTTCAATTGTGATAATTTTATCAAATTTTGAAGCAATTTCATCCAATAATTCAGTATCAAGTGGTTTAATAAAACGCATATTTACTACTTCGACGCTAATGTTTTCTAAAAGTAATTTATCAGCAGCTTGGGATGCAAATCTTACCATATTTCCTACAGCCAAAATTGCAATATCATTTCCATGATTAACAATTTCGCCTTTTCCTATTGGAATTGCTTCAAAATCTTCACTAACTTCAACTCCAAGAGCAGAACCTCGTGGATATCTTAAAGCAACTGGACCATCTTTGTATTCAATTGCATTGTAAAGCATATTTCTCAACTCTGCTTCATCTTTTGGAGCCATAATTACCATTTTAGGCAACATTCGTAAAAAAGTTAAATCAAAAACTCCGTGATGTGTTGGTCCATCCGCACCAACAAGTCCAGCTCTATCTAAAGCAAAAACCACGTGTAGTTTTTGTAAACTCACATCGTGAAAAATTTGGTCAAAAGCTCGTTGTAAAAATGTTGAATAAATTGCCACAACTGGAATAATACCTTTAGTAGCAAGTCCCGCAGCAAAAGTAACGCCATGTTCTTCGGCAATACCCACATCAAAATAACGTTCTGGCATTTCATTATGTAAATATTGCAAACCAGTTCCATCTGGCATAGCGGCAGTAATTCCAACAACTTTTGGATTTTCTTTTGCAATTTTTAATAAAGCTTTTCCAAAAATTTCGGTATAAGAAGCGGCAGCATTATTCTTTTTTACTGAAATTCCAGTTATTTTATCAAAAGGAGTAACACCATGAAACATTGGTGCATTATCTTCAGCTGGTTTATATCCTTTTCCTTTTTCAGTGTAGATATGAACAAGAATTGGTCCTTTAAGTGGTTTTATGTGTTCAAATAAATCAACAAGTTTTTTGATATTATGTCCGTTTGCAGGTCCAAAATATCTAAATCCGAGTGCTTCAAAAAGCATTCCTGGAGTAACCACCGATTTAATTCCACTTTCGAGTCGGGCTGCCACTTTTCTTAATCTATCACCAAATTGGTCTAATTTACCTGTTAAATCCCAAATTGCACCTTTAAATTTGTTGTATTCGGGATGAGCAATCATTTCTGTAAAATAATTGGAAATTTGCCAAACGTTTGGAGCAATTGACATTTGGTTATCGTTAAGCACAACAATAAGATTGCTTTGCAAAACGCCAGCATTATTCATAGCTTCATAAGCCATTCCTCCAGTCATTGCACCATCGCCAATAACGGCAACTACATTTCGCTCAATTCCAAGAAGTTTTGCACCTTCTGCAATTCCAACAGCCGCTGAAATTGAAGTAGAAGCGTGACCCGCACCAAAATCATCATATTCACTTTCGTTTCGTTTAAGAAATCCGCTTAAACCACCAAGTTGTCTAATTGTATGAAGTTTGTCTCTTCTTCCAGTAATTATTTTGTGTGGATATGCTTGGTGACCAGTATCCCAAACTATTGAATCTTGCGGAGTATTAAACACTTTATGAAGTGCAACGGTAAGTTCCACCGTTCCGAGTCCGCCGCCAAAATGTCCACCAACTTCCGAAACAACATCAACCATAAATTCTCTAATTTCGGAACAAAGTAGTTTTAGCTCAGGAACATCAAATTGGCGAATATCTTGTGGTGAATTTATATTGCACAACAATTTATATTTTTCTCTATCAGTCATTACTTTCCTTTTTATATATCGTTTTCAAGGTCTGCTTTTAGTTCTTTTATTTTCAACTGTGCTTCCGAAAGTGTTTTGTAGCATTCTTTTGCCAATTTAACGCCTTCTTCGTAAAGTTTTATTGATTCGTCAAGACCAACTTCATTTTCTTCTAACAAATCTGAAATTTCTTTTAAACGCATTAATGAATCTTCGAATGTTTTTTTCTTTGTGCTCACTATTTTATCTCTATTTCTTTATCGTAAAATTTAATTTTTGTTTTCTTATCAAAATCGAAACTTTCGCCACGTGAAATAACAACATTATCTTGTTTCACAAGCGAAAATCCTCTTTTTAGTATATTATCAGTGTTAAAAGAACTGATAATATTACTTTTTATTTCCAATTCACTCATTTTTTTTTGGATTTTATTATTTAATCCATTTTCAATTCTGAACAAATAATTATCTAAATTTTGAATATTATTATTTAGAATATGATTATGTGATTTAAAACCATAAGAAATAATTAAATCAGAAATCTTGTCTTTAAAACTACTAATAATAGAGTTAATAATACTTGTAGATTCTTCAAAATAATTTTCGAGATAATTAAGAATATCATCTTTATTTGGGGTTGCAAGTTCCATTGAAGCCGTTGGTGTTGGGGCGCGAAGATCGGCAACAAAATCTGCAATGGTAAAATCAATTTCGTGTCCAACTCCGCTAATAATTGGAGTTTTGGCTTCAAAAATTGTTCTTGCAACAATTTCTTCATTAAAAGCCCAAAGGTCTTCGAGCGAACCACCGCCACGACCGATAATAATTACATCCAAATCGCCACGAGAATCCAGTAATTTAATGTTTTTCGCAATATTTTCGGCAGCTCCTTCGCCTTGAACACGACTTGATGCGACAAAAAGTTCAACTAAAGGATAGCGTCTTTGTGCAACTGAAACCATATCTTTAAACGCTGCAGAATCAATTGCGGTAACAATTCCAATTTTTTTTGGCAATGTTGGAATGCTTTTCTTTAATTCTTGATTAAACAATCCTTCGTCAGCTAATCTTGCTTTTAATCTTTCAAATGCTGCTTGAAGTTCTCCAACTCCATCAGCTTGCATTGAATGCACGTCAATTTGATAAGTTCCACGAGGCGGATAAACCGACAAATTGCCCGAAACGACAATTTTCATTCCATCTTCTAGGGTAAAACGCACTCTCGCATTTGCACTTTTCCACATTGTGCAGCTAATTTGAGCAGAAGCATCTTTTAGCGTAAAATACCAATGTCCCGAAAAATGCGGTTTGAAATTTGAAATTTCGCCAACAACTTTTACGTTTCCAAATGAATTTTCCAGCAATCTTTTAACAGAATTTGTTATTTGAGTAACCGAAAATATATTTTCTTCTTTTTTAAATAAATCCATTATTTTCTTTTTTTCTAAATTTCCAAATCATTTTAGATAAACATATTTTCAAAATTGTTTATTATCTAAATTTTCAGAATTTCCTTAATTTTTGAGCAAATTGGCATTCTAAAATGCTAATTTATTTTTCTCTTTCCTAAATATTAAACAATATTGATGATGTCTATTTCCAACCCAAGCGTTATTAACGCCAAGCGCAATTAGCGGTTTATCATCCTGCAACCAAATTTTTTCGTCTTTTAAAACCCAACTTTTACTACCGCGATTACGAAGAGAAGTTGCGGTATCAAAAGCAAGTGGAAAAAGCTCACCTTTAAAGTAAACGTTATTTGTGATTATAACAAGATATCCGCTCTCTTTTGTTACGTCATAAACTTGGTCAAAAATTTGGGCTTGAGCTTCAAGGAAATCGTTATATTCGGCAACATTTCCAATATCTTCTTTTTTGGAAGAATACTTTGTATCGAGTCCTTTGTCTTTTCTATCTTTTTGACGCAACGAACTTCTTTCCAATTGATTCCAATATGGTGGCGAAGTTATTACAAAATCAAACTCCAAATTGCTTAAATTATTTTTTTCAAATAGTATTTTAATATTTTGGGAAGAGCCCAAAATTGGTTTCAATTCCGTTTTGAAATTTCCTTCAATAATTCGTTTTTGCGAAGTATTAAAGTATTTTTTCATTATTTCAACACCAACTCCATTTCGGTTGGAATTTCCAGCAGCAATTAATGTGCTTCCAGTTCCAAGAAATGGGTCCAAAATCCAAGCATTTTCTTTCGAAAAAAAGCGAATAAACTCCTCAGCAAGAGTTTCGGGATATTTTGCTGGATGAAGAATTTCGTCTTCTTTTCGGCGCGGCGGTCTGTGAATAAACCACGATTTTGTAAATTTTATCCACTCTTTGCCAGTTAAATCGTTAATTGTATTATAAGGACTCAATTTTCCGCGATCTCCAAGATCAATTGATTCTTTTCTAGGCAACATTACCCCCTTTTGTATTTTGCTTTTTAAATAACATCAAATGTTTTTACCTATTTATTAAATTCTATTAAAAATTAAACGAAATTGCACTTGTAAACAATCCAATTGATATTTCATGAAATTGTTGCGATGATTTATTTAATCCAAAATTAAAACGATATCTCGAATAAAGTGTAAAAGTTTCGTAAAATTTAAATAAACCAAAACTAATTTCTGGGCTTATTCCATTAAATCCATTAAAATCAGTAGTAAAATTTATGCCTGGCGAAACATATTTGATAACATTTGTCTGAAAAATGTGTTTATATCCAGCACGTACAAAATTTTTATCGGTTGAATTAAAAACATAACTATATTCAAGGGCAACATATCCAGTTGGATAATTATATCCACTATTATAAAAAGAAATAGCTGGAATTTCCTTACTCAAACCAAATTTTGTTTCATTTTCATTAAAAACCATTGTTGGTGATGGAATTAAGTACATAATTCCACCAAAACAAAGGTCGAGCAAATTTGATTTATTTGTAATTTCGAGATTATAACTACTTGGCAGCGATAAATCGAATGATTCACTTGTGGAAATTTCCATATTTCTATCTTCAACAATAATTTTAAATGCAAGCGAAGAAGAATCATATTTCAACTTTTCCAATGGAAGTTCAAATTTATGCTCGTCCGTAAAACTTGTAGAAATCACAATTTCTTCATTTCCATCAAATTTGATTTTAGATTTTACGCTATCACTTGTAAAAAATGTAATTTTTACAGTAAAAGGTAATTCTGGAGTTACATAAGAATCAATTATAAAAATATCAATCTCAGTTTGAGCAAAATTTGTTGAAACAAAAACGAGCAAAATTAATGCAATTTTATTTATCATTATTTCTTTTTATCCTTAACAAGTAACCAAACTAAAGCCGAAATTGCCAAAGAAACACCACTTATCAAAAACACAATATTTTTATCGGATGAGCCCATAACAATAGTTCCAACAATAAGACTTACGAGCAATTGTGGAATTACAATAGATAAATTGAACATTCCCATAAAAAATCCCATTCTGCTTTTATCAACAACTTCTGACATAATAGCAAAAGGAAGTGAAACTATTGCAGCCCAACCAAAACCAGCAACACCCATTAAAACATATAATGTGTATTCGGAGAAACCAAAAAATGCGATTGCAAAATATCCAACTGACATAATTGTAACGCTTATAATTTGAGTTTTAACTCTTCCAATTTTTTCAGCAATTGGTTCAAGCACAAAAGCCGGCAACAAAGCACCAACTGCATTTAAAATTAAGAACGAAATTGAGATTATTTGTCCAGTTTTTAGGTCAATCACTTCTATCATTTCTGCAGAAGCACCTTCTGGAGTTGGATTAATTTTTTGAGTAATAAACGCAATTATAAAAACGAACATTGTCTGAACTCCAAACCACGAAAAAGCATTTGCGAAACAAACTTTTAAAAATGCAATCAAATCGGTTTTAGAATCTGTGTTTATTATATTATCATTTTCATTTTCTTCTTTTGAAAGTGAGCGTGGTTCTTCAATAAAAAATGACGGAACAACCGTAAAAAGGAAAACAAGAATAACTCCAAAATAGATTAAAAAATAATTTCCCCAAACAGCGCCAATTGCATAAGCAAGAACGCCAAAACTTCCCGAAATTGTCTGCATCCAAGTGTAGCCTTTTGTTCTTGGATTTCCGTCTGGAGTAACATCGGCAATAATTGAGCGAGTTGGGTTAAAGCTAACATTTATGGATAAATCCAAAGTAAGAGCAACAATCATTGCAATTGCTAACAAATTATTAAGTGAAAGAGTATCGTTGATTATTCCAATATTTGGAAGTGCTAAAAGCATTAAAGCTGCTAAAGTTCCACCTATTAAAACAAAAGGGCGTCTTCTTCCTCCAAAAAACCAAACTTTATCGCTAATAAACCCAACAATTGGTTGAGCAATTAATCCAGCAATTGGACCAGCAGCCCAAACAAAACCCATTTCGTGAAGGTCTAATCCAAACTGTGTAACCAAAATCCAACTAAGAGCAGAAATTTGAATTGACAAGGCAAATCCCATTGCAGTAGCTGGTAATGCAAGAATCGCATAAAATAAGTTTGATAATTTTTTTTGAATATTCAGCATTTTTTCTCCTTCGAAGAATTTTAAAATTTAACTAAAAAAGATACTGATTCATTTAACCACATTCATCTGTTTATTATAGAATATTTTTGAGGAAATGAACAACTTTTTAAGCATAATTGAGAAAATAACATTAGAAAATATGCAATTTTTCAATTTTTAATCAAAATAATGAAATAATCTTGCTTCCAACCATTTTCATTATTTTATATTCTTTTAATTATTCATAAATTTGGGGTCGAATATTGAAAAAATATGCAAAAAAAAGAAGAGAAAAATATAACAAGTAATCGCAAAGCTTTTCATGATTACTTTATTGAGCAAACCATTGAAGCAGGAATTGTACTTTTAGGAACGGAAGTAAAAGCCTTGAGAAATGGTAAAGCAAATTTAGTAGATGCATATGCGTCTATAAAAAATGATGAAATTTGGATAATAAATGCACATATTGGCGTTTATGATCATGGAAATATAAATAATCACGAACCTTTAAGAATTAGAAAGTTGTTATTAAAGCGTTCTGAAATTAGAAAACTTGATAATAAAGTTAAACAAAAAGGATATTCATTAATTCCGTTACGAATTTATTTTACAAACGGAAAAGTAAAAGTTGAAATTGGATTAGCTCGTGGTAAAAAATCGTATGACAAGCGTGAAACAATTAAACTTAAAGACGCAAAACGAGATTTGGATAGAAGCGTTAAATTATAAATTGAGTTAATAAAATTTTTAAAGAAAATAGGTATATATAAGGCAAAATATTGAGTATTAAAGTTTTATTTCCGTCTGTAAAAGAACAAATGGAAGTTATAAAAAGGGACATTTCAGAAATAATTCCAGAAGAAGAACTAGTTAAAAAATTAGAAAAATCATTCGAAACTGGAAAACCGCTAAATATCAAATTAGGATGCGACCCAACCAGACCAGATTTACATCTCGGACACTCAGTAGTACTAAGAAAATTAGCCCAATTTCAAAAACTTGGACATCAAGCAATTTTAATTATTGGCGATTTTACAGCATTAATTGGTGATCCTTCGGGAAGAAATACAACTCGTCCACCACTTACAGAAGCCGATATTGCCGAAAATGCAAAGTCTTATTTTGAGCAAGCATATAAAATTTTGGATAAAGAAAAGACAAAAATTGTATACAATTCCGAATGGCTTGGAAAAATGAATTTTGCCGATGTAATTAAATTGGCTTCCAAATACACAGTTGCAAGAATGCTTGAGCGTGATGATTTTACAAATAGATTTAAAGGCGGAATTCCAATTAGCATGCACGAAATTCTTTATCCGCTAGCGCAAGCAATGGATTCTGTGGCAATTGAAAGCGATGTTGAACTTGGTGGAACAGACCAAAAATTCAATTTGCTTGTTGGGCGTGATATTCAACGCGAAAATGGAATGAACCCACAAGTAATTTTAACAATGCCTATTCTTGTTGGAACTGATGGCATTGAAAAAATGAGTAAATCTTACGATAATTATATTGGAATAAGTGACTCTCCGCAGGATATTTATGGACGAACACTATCAATTCCTGATAATATTATATATAACTATTATGAGGTTGCAACTGATATTTCTAAAGAAGAATTAAGCAATATTAAAATTTCTCTCGAAAATCCAGATGTAAATCCACGTGATTTAAAACGCAAACTTGCGAGAATTTTTGTAGAAATGTATCATTCAAAAGAAGCAGCAGAAAAAGCTGAAGAAGAATTTGATAACATTTTTATAAATAAAGGAATTCCAGAAGATATTTCTGAGATGAAATTTGATGTTGATAAAATGTCAATTATTGATTTAATTGCACTCATAAATTTTGCACCTTCCAAAGGCGAAGCTCGCAGACTAATTCAGCAAGGCGGCGTTTCAATTGACGGAAATAAAGTTACGGATTTTTCCCACGAGGTTATCTTTGATAATGAGAAGATTTTAAAAGTTGGAAAAAGAAAATTTTTAAAACTGTTGTCAAACAAGTAATTTATTGTCATTTTAGCATTTATTAGATGTAATTCTATAAGGCTAAAAGTGTTTTTAATGTCAATTTGACTCTGTCAAATGACGGGAAATTAGGAGAAGAAATGTATCTACCAAAAAAAATCTTTTTTACTAAAGGTGTTGGAAGACACAAAGAGTATTTAGCATCTTTTGAACTTGCATTAAGACATGCAAACATTGAAAAATATAACTTAGTAAGTGTAAGTAGTATTTTTCCTATTGGATGTAAAAAAGTATCAATTGAAGAAGGAATTAAAGAGCTTTCACCTGGACAAATTGTTCATGCTGTAATAGCTCGTAATTCAACAAACGAACCAGGAAGAAAAATTGCATCTTCTATTGGAACTGCAATTCCGGCTGATAGCGAAATGTACGGTTATCTTTCAGAACATCATCCTTTTGGTGAACCTGCTGATAAAGCTGGTGATTATGCCGAAGATTTAGCAGCAGGAATGCTTGCTTCTACTATGGGAATAGAAAATTTTAACGTTGATGAAGCTTGGAATGAAAAAGATCAGATTTTCAAATTGTCAGGTAAAATTATTAGAACTTCAAATATTACTCAATCTGCTATTGGTCATAAAGATGGATTATGGACAACTGTTGTTTCGGCAGCAGTTTTAATTCCTTAAGTCAATTTTAGATTAAATTTTGAGGCGATGCTAAACATCGCCTCCGAAATTTTATTTTAGTAAAATCATCTTTTTTACTGTTGCAAAATTTCCAGAAACTAGCTGATAGTAATAAATTCCAGAACTAAGATTACTTGCATCAAAATTAACTTCATAATTTCCAGCTTTTCGTAATTTGTTTACAAGTATTGCAACTTCTTGTCCTAACATATTATAAACAATCAGTTTAACGTTTTGAGCGCCTCGTCTGGTTTCACCAATCGCATATTTGATTGTCGTACTTGGATTAAATGGATTTGGGAAATTTTGCGATAAACTAAATTCAGTAGGCAATTGTGATTGTGGTTCATCCTTAACTCCAACTGGAACATAACTGAAATTTGTGCTATAAAAACCAATTGCATCTTTTGCCCTTATCTTTACTAAATCAATTGATTCAAGTGAAGTATTGCCTCTATCAACAGCATAAGCTACTATTATTTCAACAGGTTCGTTTGGTTTTAAAGTAAATGGGCCTGTGTTTAGCATCATTCTTTGGTCAGTTGCAGAAGTATTAATCCATCCTTTATTTGTAAATGGATTACCAGAGTACATAAAATTTGGGTTAACAATTGTACAATCTAATCCAAAAACATCACCATATTCCCATTCACATGGATTAATATTGCCACCAGTTTTTGTTAAACCTAATTGATAATTTCTCATTTCAAATTTACTGTCAGGATCTCCCATAGTTGGATGACTGTGCATATATTGAAGAAAGGAAGTAATATCCTGATTTTTTGCACCAATAATTTTTTGCTCATCAAAATATTTTCCATTATAAATATTTGCAGTATCTATTGGTGTATCTATTCCAAAATCATAATTTTGGTTGTTATTATTATCAGTGTACGTAACTCCAGCTCTAAAAACAGCGGGAGTTTGCAAAATTGCAGAAACTATTGATGGTGAATTTTCAAACTCAGTATCTTCACGTTCATTATAAGCATAGCCTATTTTCATTGTTGTATCGCTTCCTAATAAATCATCATAAGCTGAACCTAAATCTGGGTCTGACATGTTTGAAAAATAAACTGAATCGTATTGCTGCGAGCTTTTATTTTCAATAATATATCTTAAAAAATAAACTCCATCCAATTCTTTATGTGTCTTAGGTGAGTAACCAAAAACTGTTTGGCGTACTTCAATATTTTTTGGTGAAACTTCAAATCGCCTAAATTCAGATGGAACTCCATCATTAAATACTGACCATGCCGTTACATCGCCAATTAAATCGGGTTTATCCTCGCCTTCATTCCATATTCCATTTTCATTTAGGTCAATTGGATTATAGGTCCCATCATTATCGCCATCAATATATTTAGCACCAAGTTCAACTGCTTTTTTCCAACTTTGCCAAGAGTTGCCAAATTCTGTGTCACTACTTCTTAAAATATAATTTAAGTTGTATGGGTCTTGTGGTTCAGAACCAACTTTGCCAGGTTGATAGTCTTCAATTCTTGAAGCAGACATAACAGCATTAGCCCAAAGTTCACCATTTGCGTAACCCGATAAACCAAATCCACCAGAGAAAAGGACTGGACCTTCGTCAAAATTTCCATACGGATAACTTGAACTAGCTATTATTCCTCTATTATCAATAGGCAATTTAAATCTATTGATATCAAGTGAAGCAACTTTCATCATATTTGCCGAATCAATTACAATTGAGTTATTGTTTTCAAATTGAATTCCATTAATATATCGCATAGTTGAATCTCCCCAACTTTGGCGATAAATCGATATATTATAAGTTCCACTTGCAAGATTTGCAATTGGCATACAGAAATTGTGATAGGAATAACAAGTAGTTGCATCTGCTGCGGTGTCTTTTTGATTAATAAAGATAAAAGAATCGTCAAAATGAATTGAGTAATCAAGCTCAAAAGCACATTGTTCCCACACATTTACGTTCCAAACAAAAACAGTATCATTTTTAATTTCAACATAAAGCGAATCAATTCCAGCTTTAATTTGGCTTGTGAAAATTGTACTAAATAACAGTAGTAAAATAAATTGTTTCCTCATTATGTAACTCCAATTTTTATAAATCTTTAGAGTAGATATAAGGAAAGATTGATTGATTGATTGATTGATTAGCAAATTGTTTCATAATAACCCCATATTATTGTTTTTATCACAAATCAAATTAGCGAATATCAATTATAATGTCAACTAATTAAACTGACATTGCAAAAAACAATTGAGCAATAAAATAGGATGAGAGTATAATTGGTTCTGCCAAATAGAACTTTTTATAAAACTTGTTAAAAGCCAAAGTTGTATCGGAAATTGTGAAAAGAATGGCTCCAATAGCCACAAAAGAGATTTCTCCAAATTGAAAATCCATATTCAAAGCGGAAAATAGCATAATTGAAATTATTAAAACATAACCGAATACAGGATATTTCATTCCACCAAGTTTTGGTTTTAAGTAATATGTTACAATCAAAATATAGACTATAATCGGCAATAAAAGTGCGTAACAATATGTACTTACGCCTTGATTAAAAGCGAAAATGTACAAAATATGAGCAACTAAAAATGAGTATAAACCGTTTGTAAAATATTTTTCTGGAAAAAGCAGATACAAATCACCAAGTAAAGAAAAAACCAATCCAATAATAATTAAGTAAGCATAAGTGCTATATTCATCTCGGAATTCCAATAACGGTATTGCAATTATCAAAAGCAATGTTAGTGGTTTTAATAAGTAATAAAACTTCCTTTTACCTGATTGTTTGGCAACAATAGCAAGACTTGTAAGAATTATAATAATAGCAATATGAATTATCTTTGAAATTTCCATTACAAATTGTCCAAATATTCCACATCGATAAAATAATCCCAATTGTCAAAATAAAGATTTCCACCACGCCATTCTACTTCGCCACGCTGAAAATCAATAGTTTCACTACGTGGAAATGTTTTTGCAGGAAAAAGTGGTTGTGCAATATCGTTATTAATAATCATATGAAATGGGTCATTTCCACCAAGGAAAAACCAATTTACATTTTCATCCTCCGATTTAGTTAACCCAAAAGATTGGTCAACTGGAACCCAACCAATACCTTCAAAATAAGCTTCTGCCCAATCGTGCAAGTTCAAATTTTCTGGATGTAGCATTAAACCGCTTTCCCATCTAGCTGGAATTCCATTATAGCGAGCAAGTGTAATAAACGTAAGCGATTTAATTCCGCAATCGCCATGACCCGTAGCTAAACAATAATCCGAAATATTATCAATTGTTGAATATTCACGAGCTCCAGCCCAAGGGATGTTATCGTTAATCCATTTAAATATTTTTTTCGCTTTTGTTATTGGATTTTTTTCATTTCCAACAATCATTTTGGAAAGCTCTTTTACTCTATCAGTAAATTGAATGTGTGGAAGTTTTTCAGATGTAAATTTTTGATAATCTAAATCAGTTTTGTAGTCAATTGCTAAATCTGGAGTTAATTTGTGGAATTCGTTTGCACCTGTAAATTCAACTGACATTCTAAATTCAGTTGGTTTTCCTTTTTCTGCAACTTGTTCAGAATAAATAGTTTTGTGAGCATAGCTATCTGGTGAAATAATAAAATTTTCATTATTTATCGAAACTAATTTAACATTGCTCTGCCGTTCCCCTTTTTCTCTTGGGAATGGCAACCAGCATCTAATAACTTCACCATCTGGAACTGCATCAGCATTTACAACAAGTTTATAATTTAATCTAATTCTTTTTTTTGCAAAATATGACGAGTTTGCGTCCTTTTTACTTAAAACTTCTGGAAGAAAGCTTTCCAAAAACGCATCCAAATTATCTTTTACAATTCCATCAATTTTATCCTTTTGGCTTTTTGCATCTTTACAAATTCTGAACAAATTACTCGCAGCTCTATTAAAATAAAACTTTTCGCCATCAATAAGTTTAAACTCGAGTGAACCATCATCTTCCCACTTTTTCAAATCAGTTAAAGTAATATTTGGATAATATTTTTGGATATATTTAATAACGTCGGTTTCAGTTTTGCTGAAATCTTTTCTAATTCTATCCATTTTTTCTTTTTGGAAAGAAAACTCCAAAATAATTTCTGATGAAATATTATCATCATTTATTAAGCTATCTATTAAAATTGTAGCTTTGTTAAAATTGCCTTTATCGATTAAACTTTTAATTTTTTGCAAATCACTATTTCCAGCAAATAAAACCAATGGTAACAATAAAATCATAATTATCTTCATTTTAATTCCTAAATTTGACTTATATAAATATAATATACTATAATAACTTTTTTAAGTGAAACTTCTAATTTTACTTATGCCAAACTAAAAAATTATATTATTTTTAAGTACTAAATATTTTTGCCGAAATATTTTTTAACTTTTACTAAACTATGACTTTTGGATTAAATATGACAAAATATAAAAAAGCTTTTATTAACGGAAATATTTACACGGTTAATGCTAATAATGATTGGGCAGAAGCAATTATCACTGTAAACAACAAAATTGTCTTTGTTGGTACCAATGAAGAAGCCTATTTGCATATTGATAATTTTACTGAGGTTATTGACCTTGAAGGTAAATTTGTACTTCCTGGATTCATTGATTCTCATGCACATATTGTTATGGGAGGCGAGTTTTTATTGAATATTGATTTGTCCCATGTTGATTCAAGAAACAATTTTTTTGAAGAGGTTCAATTATTTGTGCAAAATAAAATTGGTAAATGGATAATTGGTGGAAATTGGAATCACCACAATTGGGCTAACTCTGAGCTGCCACGTAAAGAATGGATTGATGAATGCACAAGATCAACTCCTGTTTTAATTCACAGAATGGATTACCACATGGCATTAGCAAATTCTTTTGCTCTGGAATTGGCTGGAATTACTTGGGAAACCCCAAACCCGCCTGGTGGAGAAATTGTAAGAGATAGTAACGGCAATCCAACAGGCATGTTAATTGATAAAGCGATGGATTTAATTTATAAAGTTATTCCAACTCCAACCGAAGCAGAATATGATACTGCTATTGATACCGCAATGCTATTAGCTAATAAAAATGGAGTTACATCAATTCACGATATTTCATATAATCATCATTTCAAAGCATTGCAAAAAGCCGAGAGAGATAATCGTTTAACTGCTCGTGTTTATTCGCGTTTGATGTTATCTAAAAACATGAATTTTTCTAATATTGAAATTGAACATAATTTTGGAAGCGATTTATTGAAAATTGGTTCAATGAAGGCTTTTGCTGATGGCTCGCTTGGTTCAGAAAGCGCTTATATGTTTGAGCCATACAACTCCAACCAAAACAATTTTGGATTGCCAATGGAAGAACTTACAAGTGGCAAATTAAAAGAGATGATTATTGAAAGCGATAAAAATAAATTACAATGCTCAATTCATGCAATTGGTGATAGAGCTGTTTCAGAATTGATTGATATTGTTGAAATATTGAATAAAGAAAACCCAAGTTGGGATAGGCGATTTAGAATTGAACATGCACAAACAATTCGTCCAGAAGATATTAAACGATGTGCTGATTTGGGAATTATCATTTCGGCTCAACCCTATCATTTATTTGATGATGGCTGTTGGGCAGAAGAAATAATTGGCAAAGAAAGATTGCGACAAACATATTCTTTCAAATCTATGTTAAAAGCTAAAGTGAAATTATGTTTTGGCAGTGATTGGCCAGTTTCAACAATTAGCCCAATTAAAGGAATTCACGTTGCTGTTACAAGAGAAACAGCCGATGGTAAAAACCCGAATGGATTGATTCCAGAAGAGAAATTAACATTAGAAGATGCAATTGAATGTTACACAATAAATGCCGCTTATGCGGCGTTTCAAGAAAATTTAGTTGGAAGTATTGAAGTTGGCAAACTTGCAGATTTTGTAGTTTTATCCGATAACCTATTTGAGGCTCAACCTAGTAAAATCAAGGATATTAAAGTCAATAAAACAATTTTTAATGGTGAAGTTGTTTTTTCAATTTAATTTATTTCAAATTTTCTTCCATATTGTATTTGCTGTAGCACATGCTTTACTACTTCCCTGCACTTTTATTGTATGCATAAAAGTAGAAAACACAATTGCAATCCAACACTTGCCTTAGTTGAAACAATTTTTTGGAGTAAAACTCTGACAAAGAAGTTTTCAGGACAAACACAGTCTTCCCTGACGAAAGCAAAAAGTTCTTAATCCTAATCTTAATTCACGCTCTTATGAATTAAAAAGGCAGATTATGATTAAGACACTATGGTTTTGCTTTCCTCATTTTAGAAAATTGCTTAAAAATAAAAAGAAGATAATTACTACTTTTTATAAAAATGGATTTGTAATTCTGGAGAATAGTCATGCTTACCAATCTTATTGTAAATCATACTTGACTATTTGTATAAACATCATTATGTTTGTGTCAAGCTAACTTAACAATAAGACAAAGGAGTAAGACACATGGAAACACAAACAAATATTTCAAACAATTGGAATAAGAATACTAGAAAAAATACTATCCGCCTTTTTAGCTGGACCGTTGCCTGGGTTTTAACACTAGCAATTGCAACTTTTGGACGTTTATATATTTGGGAAGACAATGAATCTATTTCACTAATAGCAATTTTATTTAACTTAGCAATTGGTATTGGATATATTATTGCTAATAAAGATTATATAAAGGGTTTGGACGAATTGCAGCAAAAAATACAATTAGAAGCTGCTGCATTATCACTAGTTGTTGCAGTTGTTGCTGGGATTACATATAGCCTGCTCTCTCAAGCAAAAATAGTTCACCAACATGCAGAAATTTCTAATTTAATAATATTAATGGGTTTAACATACATTATTGGAATTATCTTAGGCAACTGGAGATACAAATGAAAAATAGACTAAAAGTACTACGTGCTGAACGAGATTGGACGCAGGCAGATTTGGCAACTGCTCTAGAAGTTTCACGCCAGACAATAAATGCTATTGAGACAGGAAAATTTGACCCTAGTTTACCATTAGCTTTCAAAGCTGCTCGGCTTTTTGGATTGAAAATTGAAGATATCTTTCAAGATGATTCCCAAATAATACCAACAGCAGTTGAATAATAATAAGTTAATGTGCTTGAAAAGTGATATTGTGGTTACTCAGATTCAGTGCAATAAAAAAACCTCCGATGTTTTTGATACATCGGAGGTGCGTGTAAACACTTGTATGAATTTTATATATTAAAAAATTCATATAGTCAATTTTTTGTCCCCTATTCTTTTCTTTTTTGGATTTTAGATTTTGATTAAGAGATAAAATATTACTCACTTTCAATCTCATTGCTCTTTCCTTTTTTGAAGTACAAATACAAAGGCAATCCAGTAAAAATAAGAGATAAACAAGCCACTAGACCGCCAAGTGGATAAGCAAGAAATGCACCATAAGCTAAATAGAGTTGTAATATAATGGATATTGCTCCCATAATTTTCCATACTGGGGATTTATACTTTGGATTATAATCGTCCCTTTTTCTAAGCCAAAATATTGACCCATAAACTAGTGTATTTTGCAAGACATAAGAGAGAGTAAAATATCCAAGCAAATCGCTTAACTCACCAAATAATAATATAATTGCAAACGCCGACTGAAAAACAATTGAAAAAGAAGGAGTTAAATATTTTGGATGCAATTTTGCAAACTGTTTAAAAAACAGTCCATCTTTCGCCATTGCATATTCCAACCTTGGTTGTGTGATTATTGATGAATTCATTACACCCAACATTGAAATAAAAACGGAAACTGCAAATATTCCTCCAGCGATATCAGATATTCCTGTTACATATTTAAAAGGATTAATAAATTTACCGGTTTCCACCGATATTAAATCTTGAAACGGAACAATTGCACTTGTGAAAATTGAAATGAGAACATAAGAAGTCATTACAAATAGTACTGACCCAATTAAAGCTTTTGGTAAAGTTGTTACTGGCTTTTTTACTTCGCCAGAAGTGTATAAAATGTTTAGAAATCCAGCATAAGCCCATATAGTAGCGGCCACCCCTGCAGTAATCATTTTTAGTGTTATTGGATTATTTTCACTAGTTAAGAATAATGATTTGACATATAAATTTCCGTCACCAATAAAAAACAACCCAATAATAATAACAACCAAAAGCGGAAATAACTTTGCAAAAGTTAATACCACTTGTATGTTTCCACCAGATTTTACGCTTCTATACTGAAGTACAGTAAATAATACAATTAAAAATGCAGCAAACATTTTTGCATAAATTCCTAATCCCAATAGAGGAAAGAAATGGCTTAATGCATCAGCTGCTAATAAACCAATAATAGTTAAAGTTGGAGTATCGCTTGTAAGGAAAGCCGTCCAAGTATAAATAAATGCCAAAAATGGAGAACCAGCTTTATTTATGAAATGGTATGGACCACCCTGCTCAGGGTAAGCAGTTCCCATTTCAGCAAGAATAAATATTTGCGGCAACCACAATAATCCACCTAAAAACCAAATAAATACAGCAACCCAAACATTGCCTGCAATTGCAGCTACAATTGGAATATTTATAAATATTCCAGAACCTATAACCTGTCCAATGATTATGGAAGATGTTTGTATAAATCCTAACTGTCTTTTGGGTTCTAACGTCATAGCTTCAACAATATAAACATGGAATTACTTTCTTAAGTCCTTAATTTCCCATGGCAATATTATTTTCCCTTTTTGGTTTAATTTTTCATTAACTCTCATTAAAGCAATTCCAACATATTTTTTTGAATTTTTAAAACCATCTACCCAGTCCTCAAATGGTGTATCTAACGCTGTATTTTTACTAAGTGACGATTCCCTAATCACTAATCCATTTGGAGTATTATAAGCCATTAGCATATGTCCAGAAAATATATTGTCAAGACTTTTAAACATAAGTGCAAGAATATCGCCGTCCTTAAATTTATTTTTTACACTTTTTAATGCATCAAATGGAATGTAGTTTACAGTCATTGTTCTATCTTCTTTAACATATCGCATATCTTTAATACCCTTTCCAGCAAAGAATTTTTTATGCGAAATTGTCCGTGTTAAAGTTTTTGCATGTTCACCACCAACTTCTTTTGCAACATCATGTAGTAGCCATTCGTTTTCTGGAAGCCAATCAGCCATTGTGTAGTGGTTTCTAGTTTTCATTCCAATAATTCCATCCTTATAACGTATTTGCTGAAGATTATTAAAGAAATTTTCATAATCATCCGAGATAGAAAGAGCGAGAACATCTTCACAAAAGACCATGCAATTTGTGGTATCAAACGTAAGAATTGGATTTGTGTCATATAACGCATTTACGCCATCACCAACGCAATTTAATCCATAAGGCATTCCAAGAAACATTTCGGAGTAGAAATTCATCCGTTCTGTAATTGTTAAATTTTCTGACGATTTTTTTGTTATTAAATCGTTAATTTCACTTTTGTTCATCTTATATATTTTTTGCTGCGCAAACATTGTAGTAGCAACAAATATTAATAAAACCATAATTCTAAGTTGTTTCATTTTATTTCCTTTTATTTTTAGTCTATTATAAATCTATTTTTTTAATTTAGCCAATTCAACCATAATTTTTTTATGAATATTTGAAACGTCACCACCACTTCCGTTAAAGTTATTTGCAATCATTGAAAACACTATAGTTCTTCCATCTAAATCATTTAGATAACCCGAAAATGCTCTAACTCCTTCAATTACACCCGATTTAATATGAGCGTTCATTTCAATTGGTGTTCCAATACCATAATTGCTGTAAGAACTAATGTCGTTTGGATTTCCAACAAAAGCCAATGAATTAAAAAACGTTTTAAAATATTCCTTTTGTTTAATTGATGCGAGTAAATCAACCATTAGATTCGTAGTTATCGCATTTGAACGAGAAAGACCGCAACCATCATACATTAAAAGTTCATCAGAATTTAACTTATTTTTATTTAAGTAATTTTTGATTACCTCAATTCCTTTTTCAACACTTCCCTCTCCTTTCCCTTTATAGCCAATAGCTTTTAATAACATTTCAGTATAAAGATTATCACTTTTTTTATTAATTATATAAACAATTTCCTTCAATTTAGGTGAGAAAGCCTCTATTATCAGTTCGTTGTTTTTATATTCATGCTTATCACTAATAACTTTTGCAATCCCATTAACATTTATTCCATTTTCAATGAATTTATCCTTAAGATATTGGGCAGCAAACAAAGGAGGATTTGGAATTGACCCTTTGATTGAAAATTCTGCTTTCCCTAGTGGAATTGTACCTCTCAAAGTTGCTGTGTTCTGAAGAGGTGCATTATAAATGTATCCATTATCACCTGAGCCCTTTTCAGCAGTTTTCATAAAATTTACAAATTTCAAATCCTTAATACTCGGTTCGGTTCTAATTACAGATGCTAATTCACCAACTTTATCAGCAGGCTTGAAATATAAATAATACAAATTATTGTGGATAGTTAAAGCTGAAGTTGAAGCTGCATAATAATTACCAAGGTCAATCCACACCCAATTATCTGGAATTGGAATCCTATCATAGAGCAAATCATCCGCAATTATATTTCCACTAATCGATTTTATACCTTTCTCCCGAAAGGCTTTAATCCAATTTGCAACTAAATCATTAAGTGATAATGCACCTTCAACAAGATTGAAGCCAAGTGTTGGATCGCCACCACCAACGATGTAAACATTTCCATCTAAATTACCCTTAACATCAACTCCGCCATCCAAATAAACTTTTGTTACAAATTGATAGTCTTCTCCAAGTACATCCAAAGCCACAGCAGTTGTGAGCAATTTCATGTTGGAAGCTGGTGCAATTGCTAATTGTGAATTATGTTGCAAAATATTTTCACCATTATCTAAATATCTTGCTGTAACAGACCAAGATGCGTTCTTAAGTAGTTTGCTTTTTTGTTCATTGCTAATTACTTTTTTCACTTCCGTATAGTTTTGTCCAAAAACAAAAGCAGGTAAAATTACTAAAATGACAAAATATTTAATTTTCATTGTAGTTCTCTATTTTAGTCCAAAGTACTTAATCACATATTTCATAAAATCATTTCGGGTTATCTCAGTTTTTATTGTTTCAAATGGAAACCCGATAACAATTGAAGCATATTTATCCTTGAATGCCACTCCAGCACTGTAATTGTTTTCAGTATAATGTAAAAATGTTTTACTGCCATTTATTGGTCCAATAGCATCTGGTGCTTCAACGCGATAAATATCTTCGTTATATTCAGTGTTATACTTGAGTATTTCACCTTTTGTTAAATTAGTTGGTGTGTACTGAACTTCGCCAATTTTCACTGCGTGGTCTGATGCTAATCTGTACTTAAGTATCTCTTTACAAAATTTAGAATCCTCTGATTCTGCATTTTTTCCAATAAACATATCGGTTCCAACATACGCACCAGAAACAAAAATATTTCCACCATTATTTAAGTAATCAGAAATTGCCTTTTTCATTTTTTTAGGAAATACTTTAAATTGGCTTCCATTTATAGAATCAGCAAAAGGAGTTTGCCAATTTGTTTCCTTTTCCTCCCCATAAATCATGTCGACCATTTTAAAAGAACTGATTGAAACAAGGTTTTCCTCAACCGACTCATCACTTGCTGAAGAGAATGACAATCCATTTTCAATGATTGCTTTTCCATGAATAAACGGAAAATCAAATGTGTTTCCAGCAAAGATTTTTGTTTCCATGTCGGCATAACTAGCACCGTGTCCCGGCACATCGTCAGTTTCCCACTTCGAATACGGAGTGAAATTGTGTTGGTCGCCAACAAAACCAATATCCATTTTATCTGGCACACCTTCATCAATTGCCCCAACAAATCCAGAATAATTTTCAGACTCGACAACTTGTGCGGTCGATATTCTATCGAAGCCATTTATAACTAAAACTGATCCGTTTGACTTACCATTCCAACCAACTGATAATATTTCTGAAGGAAAACTCTCACCGCCTTCATTTATTGCTGTAATTTTATAACTATATATTTTATTTGGGTCAATATTCTTTATTACAAAACTATTTTCAAAAACTATAATTCCATTATCAAATCCACCATTATCAATTCTGGTATAAACTTTATATTTTTTTGCCTTTGCAGTTGGCTCAAGTTTATCATCTTGTGGTAACCAACTTAAATTAACAACTCCTTTCTTTGATAACAATGCTGAAAAATGCGTGACTGGAAGAGGCTGAACAATATATTCATAATTATATTGCATTGATAAAAAACGCAGTATAGATTTGTAAATTGCTCGCGATACATCAAATCGGAACTGCGGATCGTTCATAAATTTTACATCTTGTAAGTTTTGATGAGAAAGAAGCTCCAACAAAGTAGCAGGTACGTTTGGTCTAAAGGCCTCACTATATTCCGCTTCCATTAGCTGTCTTTTTGACCAAGCTGAATCGTATTTACCTTTTATATCATCACAAATTTGTGTTTGCATAATATCGCTAAAATCACGATTTGCCAAGCGGGACACACCATTGGGGAAAGACTGTTTTTTCTCTGCGTCAAACAGACTATAAATTTGCAAAGTACCAATCACAGTATCGTTTTTCGTTATTCCAGCATCGGTATGGAAAGCAAGTGATAAGTCGATTGGAATCCCCAGTCCTTTCACACTTCGCTTTTTGTTAGGACCAAATGGAGCACCAATAAGATAATTTACCCACTCACCGCGACTTTGGTAATCATCATTATAATCCTTATTTTTATTGAAATTATACACTAATGTATCTGGCATTCCAGCATATTGCAAATAATATCTTGCTCCTTCAACAAATTTTGGACGTTCACTTGTTGTTCCATCTCGCTCAATTATTCCCATTCCTCCACCAAACCTTACAGCATCGGTAGTAACAAAGCCATCATCGTTACTTATGTTTGAAACAAGAACCTGACCAATATTTTCATTCTGTCCTTTAGCAAACTTAAAAGTCCCGAGATAAATCCATGTTTCACCACCAATTTGTTGATTAACACTAAATTCGCTTACTCCACCCAGATGAAATACTTTATATTTTGCATCAGTTATATTTTTATTGGAATGAGTAAAAGAAATATGAACAGCATATTCACCAGTTTTTTGAAATTTTGGGATATAGCTAACGCTTTCATTTCCATTTTTATCAGCTTTTGTTTTTAAATAACTTCCTTGCAAAAATGGATTAAGATTATCAGCATAAGGTGGATTTCCAATTGCAAAACCAGTAGAATCAACTTCAATCCAATCGCTAGTTGTTTTAAATAATCCTTCATTTGAGCCATTATTATCAATGACAATTTCTTCCTTTTGTATATCTCTTTCGCGTGGGATAAATACATTTGCACCTGCATTTTCGAGCATCGGGATTATATATGGAATGGTAAAAGTAAACGGTCCTAAATCCTCAACAGCAGTAAATAATCTTGCTCGCTGCCACATCCATCTTTTGAAATCATGATTATAATACCAACCATGGCTATGCCACAAAGCTATATGCTTACCATTTAATCCATTTGTAATTTCATAACCTCTATCAACATTGGTTACAAGCTGCTTTATGTTTTTATAATTATATATTCTTGATGAATCAATTTTAGTAGTATCGCTCAAATAATAGTTTGGAATTAATTTTTCAATTGGAAATCCGAGTGAATATATTTGAATTTGATAATCACTGCATTCTGATTTGAAGTAGCTTTTAATAATATTTTTAATTTCTGTTATCTGATTTTCTCTAAAAGCTCTGAATGAAAACCTATCGTTAGTTACTATTCTAAGATTTTTTGTGCTTTCATCAATTATAATACTATCAATTTTAGAACCCCTTGGAATTTGAAAAGGAAGTTCTCCTTTATTAAATAACACTTTTAAATCTTCAATCGTCTTTTCAATTGGTTTTTCAATCACTTTTACAATTGGTTCATCAATTGGTTTTTGAATCTGATTTTTTATTATTACTTCTTTACTCGAACAATATGTGAATAATAAAATAATTGGAATGATATATATTTTTTTCATTTTTTCATCAAAATTCTTATAAATAAGGCTAACCATTTAGATTAGCCAATTAATAAATTTAGAACTTAAATCCGAGTGACAAATAATGTACACTTTTTAATCTTTCAAAATCTTGGTAAGCATAATCAATCATTACATTTGCAATATCGACTATTTTGTAATTAATTCCGACACCAATAGTTAATCCTTGTTCAGTATCTTTTTCAAACAAGGATTTATAACCAACTCGAGCAAATAATATTTCATTCCAAGCAAATTCAGTTCCTAAATTTAAATACTCTGTGTGGTCATTTGGATGAACTGCATCAACAGCAGTAGTAATTCTATATGAATCTTCTTTGATCAAATCAGAAGCTACGCCTACTCTAAATAACAGTGGAAGGTCATATTTACCAAGCTCGATCTGTGTATTAATCAAATTACCTTGATTGCTTTCACCAACTGATTTAATTTCTAAAATATCACGTCCATCTAACTCCATTTTTGTTCCAAAATTAGCAACACTCGCGGCTAATCTAAGTTCATTTAAAACATTAATTTTGTACATTACACCCATATCAAAAGCAAAACCCTCAGCTTTCATGTGCCAAATTGATTCTTGGATATATTTTGCATTAAAACCGATTGAAAAATTATCCGTCAAATTGCGACCAAAGGACAAACCGATTGATATTCCACCAGCATCAAACAACTCACCAGTGCCCTCTGGTTGCTCAGTTGTTCTCACCATTTCACCATCAATTGACTTTGAAACTATAATAAATGCTCCAATAGTACCTATTTCTGGAATATTGCTTGATATTGCCGCAAAATCATTGGAAACATCTGCTACCCAATTTGTGTGATTAAAAAATACTTGATTCGAATTATTTTGTGCCAAACCTGCTGGATTCCAATAAATTGCCGATAAATCAGAGGCGGTTGCTGTAAAAGCCGCTCCCATTCCCATTGCTCGTGGTCCAACACCAATTTTTAAAAATTGAGCTGCTGTAATTCCAGCTTTTGAAATATCCTGTGAAAACATTTGTACTGTTGCCACAAGAAATATTATTACTATTAATCTATTACGTTTCATTGTGTTCTCCTACCTACAAATATTTATTTAATTATTGCAAATTTTATAATTTTTTCACCAACTTCATATGCGTCAATATGGGCAATATAAACTCCGTAAGAAACACTAAAGCCATCTTCATTTAATAAATTCCAATATTCACGTGCATTTTCTTGCAATACATCATGCTCTAACACTTTAACTGGATCACCTGCAAGTGAATAAATTCTAATTGTGCATTTAGAAGGCAGATTTTCGAAATAAATTCGTCTTTCACCTCTTGATTGTCCTGGTAATTTGTTAGTTGGTTCAATTTCGTTATAACCAACATAAGGATTTGGCACTACGTAAATATTATCCAAAGTCTTTGACGCTAATGATTTGCTAACATCAGCGCCTACTGTCTCAATAGCGAATTTATCTTTAATAGTAAATGGTCTGTTAGTTGCAATAAATAAAACGTCGCCATCCGCTGGATTTATTGGAACAATTGTAGAATCATCAAGCACGTCTGAAATTGTAACGCCCCAAGTTAGAGTATCTTGAATTGTTCCAGCAGAATATGGCTTGAATAAAACAATTTGTTCACCAGGATCCCATTGCATATTCTTTGTAGTTGCTCCTTCAGCTAAGAATGATATTATTGGAATAGGAACACCAGTTGATATTTCTTTAACAGAGTAGTTTACTGGAATTTTTACCACATTATTAGTGTATGTAATTGCAGAATCAATATTTGCGGAAGAAAATTTAATTTCATATTCGCCAGGATAAAATTCCTTTTTAATTCCAATTAAAGATTTGCCAACAGAAACTTTTAAATTAGTATTACTTCCGTCAAGCCATCGTGTTTTTTCGGCATCCCAACTTAGTTCCAACTCATCATTGACACTAACTTGAATTCCGTTAAACACTGGATTTGAATCACCCCCAGCTAAATCGGTGCTTTCATACACAGGATAGTAAAGATAAGCTATATTTATCGTTGCCATATTTGGAATATTACTATTTCCAGTTCGTCTTATTGTTCCACTTTCATAATTTACAATATAATCAACTCCCTCTGTATAAACTGGAATCGATATATTATCATCGGAGTAATAAATTGGATTATCTGAAACCGTAAAAGAGCTATCTTCAGCAATATTTTTATTAGTTAGTTGAGTAAAGTTAGTATCATACAACACAGCCTTTTCAGTAATGAAATTTAAATTGATTATTGAATAGTTTTTAGTTTTCACTTTACCATCAACCGTGTTAATTGAATCGGCAAATTCTAACAAATACTTTCCAGATTCCTCTATTGCCAAATCATCCATAATTGAAAAAATAACATCGCCTGAACCAACTCCATTAACATGAACTATATTATTGCTATTTAATGAAGGCTCAATATAGCCGCTAGTTCTTGGTCCTGGAACAACCATAACAGTATTCTTATCAAAAGTAAGTTCGCTTGTTATTGGGTCAACTGTTATTTTTTTTGTAGTTTCAGTTGGTGGAATTCCAATAGAATCACCATGGTCATAAGCTACAACAGCATAATAATAAGTTTGTCCATTTATAACATTATTTGAATCAACAAAAGAATGCGCTAAGCCAGAATTATCACCAAGATAATAGTGAATTCCTCTTCCTTGATATTGAATTGGATGATATCCTTCCCATTCGTTATCCAAATCCCATTTAGCTGGAAAACCATCAACAGTCTTAAGTGGCTCATTTAAAAATGCAGAACCTTTCCCATCAGTGATAGTTTGAATGTCATTAAAATTTGGGTCAAGGCTTCTATAAATTACATATCCTTCAAAGTCCTTTCCAGTTATAGGATCTTCAGATTCTTCAGCTACTGAGTCCCAATATAATGTAACTTTTTTATCACCTGGAACAGCACTAACTGTAGGCGTATTTGGTGGTTTAAAAAATTGATAATTTTGGTTATAAATTGTTTGAACTGTTTCGGCACTAAGTAATAAATCCTCTAAATCTTGCCCCAAAAGTAATGCCATAGAAATTCTCTTAGTTTCACCAGCTTTAAGAGAAATATAACCCGAGCCAAAAATAAACACTAAGTCTGTGTTCTGTTGAATTGCACCAAAGTTTCGTGGAATTGATCGCTTCCACATTGATTCGTCATCAGAAATTTTGTCTTGACTCCAAGACCAACTGTTAAAGCTAGTTAATCCAATTTGGTCAGATTCATCTAAATCCGTGAACTCAAAATTTGGTTCACCTGGATAAAGTGGATGAAGTGAACCATCTGTCAATTTTATTCCTGCTGTAGGATTTCCATCTCCTTCGCCTTCATCAAATGTAGCTGCAATTCCATCAATTCCCAAATCGTGAAATTCGGCAATCCAATCTCCATCATTGTCTATTTCATCTTCTTGACTTTCATCAACCATTAAATCGCCATCATCATCAAAATTATTATCAGCGTTACCCGGACTTTCTAAAAATTTACAACCTAAATATCCAAGCGGTAAACCATAATCACCCTTCATATCTGGGTCAAAAAAGTAAACCATGCTTCGTGCATATACTGGAATATTAGAAACATCAATAGAATCCAATGAATATGGAGGAATAAAATATCCATTATCGTCTTTATTTTCAGGCGTTCCACCACCAATATCGGGGTCACCATAAATTCCAAAGAAAACTGAATCTAAATCCTTATCACTAACATTAGTAATTGAATAAACAAAAAATATTGTGTTCTCTGCAAGTGCGTTACTCCATTGGAATGCTCTTCCGTCAACTTGAAGTCCTATTCCTTTTCTTGAGTTATCGCTGTTAAATGGATAGTACTCAAATTCTTTATTATCTCTATCATCCATTGCCCAGAATACTTCCAAATCGGAATTAGAAGCATTTTGAGAAAGAAAACCTGGCCAAACATATTTACCTAAAGTTGGGTTGTACCAATCGCGGGGCCAGCTATCTGGTTTACCATCTCCATCGCTATCAACAGCTGGATTAGAAGCCATATTTGGTTGATCGGCTTCAGCATAACCTGGTAAAGGTTGCCATTGCCAAGCTGTGTCTGCTGTTGGATTTAATTCTTGCAACATTGGACTTGTGTAATCGTTTAATCCATCAGAAATTATATGAATTTTCTTACCAGATGTGTCTGTAACTTCTGCTCCAACAATTGGACAAAATTGAAACACGTATGAAAGGTCCTTCCAAATAAAATTATTAATGCCTCGCAATAATCCATAACCTGGAGCAATTCCACCGTAATTAAATATTTGAGTGCCTATTTTATTTCCGTTCATAAAATATGATTTTCTATCTGCGGCACTATTTATTTTTTGCAGTGTATTTCTTGCATCATTTGGTTTAGAATATTTTTCATTTTCTGGGTTTTGTTTTAGCTCGTTTTTTTGTGCCATTTTGGATAGCAACTCTTTAACTGCTTCATGTTCTTTTTCTCTCTGCTCATTTTTTACTTGCCCATTAATTGTTACAATAAAAAAGAAGAGCAAAACTAAAATTGAATATTTTACTTTATTATGCTTAATCATTCTTCTCTCCATAATTTCACTTATGTGTGAATTTATTCATACTACTTTTAAAATTCTAAAGTTAAACCAACACGAACTTCTCTTGGAACTCTGTAATAATCTGGTCTGTTATAATAATCAGAAGAAGTGTGAACTCCTTCAACAATTGCTGCAATTCTATCTGTTTCAAGAGCTTCGGCTCTATTTGCGTCCAAAGTGTAAGTTGAACGTCCGGTAGTTGCATAAACTGAATTTTCGTTTAGTTGATCGAACAAGTTGTACACCTTTAAGAAAGCCACAATGTTTAAATTTTCAATACTAAATGCTTTTTCAAAAAGGAAATCGAAATTGAAATATGTTGGTCTTCTGTCAGAATTTTGTTCCAAATAGACTTGTTTATCATACAATAACGGAGTATATGGCAAGCCTGTTGCAAACTTTCCAATTATAGCAGCATTCCAATTACCAGCAATTCCAACATTAAAAGTTGAATTTAATTGATGCGATTTATCCCAACTCAAAAGAACTGGAACTTTTTCTGACTGTCTACCAGATGATAAATCGAGGAAAAAAGCATCTGAATTAACATCATTTCCTTCTCCAATCTGATAAGTGTAATCTAAAGTTAATCCCCAATTATCATCTAAAGTTTTACGTTTTGTAAGCGAAAATATAATTCCTTTAATATTACCATAATCTTTGTTCACGTATGTATAATATGTTTGAGTTCCACTAATTCTAATTTGCTGACTTGCTAATAAATCTCTAACATCCTTGTAATAACCTGTAACATTAAAAGCAATATTATCTGCAAGTGCTTGTTGCAATCCTATTTCATAAGTAACTGTTCTTTCAGGGTTAAGATTTGCATTTCCATAAGTTGGCGCACCAACAGAATATTCAAATTCCGAATTAGTATATAAATAAGATAATGATGGAAGCTGATAAAAATGTCCATACGAAAAATGTATTATTCCTTGGTCTGTTATTGGAAATGAAACACCTAAACGTGGACTTAATTGATGCTTTGCTTCAGCATCTGCAAGTAATCCATCCTTTTTATCTTCAGGAACCAATGGATCATTTGGAGTTGGTAAAAATATATTTGTAGAGTATTGCGAGTTTGAATTAAAATAATCATAACGCAATCCAACATTTAAAATTATTGATTCAAACTCCATTTTATCTTGCAAATATGCCGAAAACTCAATTGGGGTTTTGTTATACTTATTGTTGCTATTCGAATTTTCTGGTGCAATTGTTGCAACTTTATATGTAGTTGTATCTCGTAAAATTGAAAAACTGGTCATTGCAATATCATAAGTCCTAAGTTGGGCACCAAATTTTATTTCGTGTTCTTTACTAAATTGACTTGTCATATCAAACTTAGCACCCAAAATTTTTGTCCTTTGATAAAAATGAGACTGGCTGCCACCTTGATAGGTTCCACCAGCACTAAATGCAATTGGGGCCGGCAATACAGTTGATTTGTAATCTGGCTCATATCGTTGGTCAGCGTATAATCCGTCCAAACTCATTCCGGCATAATAATCAACAGCATTTCCATTAGCATCAACCAAACCATATAAATAACGCTTAAAATCATCAATATTATATGAAGCTCTAAAAGTATAAAATGTTTTGTTACTTAAAGCGTGGTTTAACTCAATCATTCCAAGCAAGCCCCATCCCATTCTCGGATTATTTGCATCAGGATTGTATTTTAGCGAATGGTCATAAGGTGTATATTTATTTTCTGAATAAATTACATCCATATTTACTTTAAGAGTTGTTAATGGTCTAAATGTCAGTTTTCCAGTTGAAGTGTAACTCCAACCACTATTCATAGGTACTTTTTCACCATCACCAGTTGATAAAACCGAAATATCATTCGGATCTATAGGATTTTTACTTACAAAATCAGAAACATTGTGTTGTCTAATTCCATATAAATATCCATTATCATCACTATATCTTCCAGAAACGAAAAAGTTTATTTTATTGCTAATAATTGGACCTGATAAAGTAAACTCAGTAGTACTGTTGTTTAGTGGATTTATTTCATCAATATTATTAAATATGTCAGATCTGTTGCTTAAATAATCGCCAGTATAAAAAGAAACGCTTCCACTAAAATTATTACTGCCTTCTTTTGTAATAGTATTTACAATTCCGCTAAGTGCGTTTCCATACTCAGCATTAAAAGTTCCACTAATAACCGAAAGCTCCTGAACCGCATTTGTGGCTATTGAAACCGTTTGAGTATTATCATACGGATTTGAGATTGACATTCCATTTACGCTATAAGCTGTTTCATTAGCTCTTCCACCGCGAATATGGATTGCTCCACCAGCATCTTGAGTTATTCCAGCTTGTAAAGTTAGCATTTGAGAAATGCTCTCAACGGGCAAAGATTTAATTGTTTTGGAATCTATTTGAGTATGTGAAGAAGTTAAATCCTTTCGAACAAGTGGTGTTTGGGCTTGAACAACAACTGTTTCTACTTCAATTGATGCAACTGACATTTTAAAATCTAAAGACGTGGTAAAATCAGCAGAAACATGCACTTCTGTAAATGCTTTTTTTTGGAAACCAACTCCAGAGGCAAGAATTTTATACTTTCCGGGAGAAATATTGTTTATAAGATAGTATCCATTTATATCTGTGGCGGCGCCTAAATTTGTTCCTTCAAGAATTATATTAATTCCAGGAAGTGGTTCGCCAGATTCAGAATCAGTTACAATTCCAGCTATTTTTCCAGTAGTTCCAGCAAAATTTGTAACTGTAAAAAGTAGAAATAATGGAATTACTAACAGTAACTTTTTAATCATAAATCCTCCATTTAACAATAACCTACTTGAATTTGTAATATGTTTAATAAAATAAATATGTAACAAAATTTGAAGACTATATTTTCTCCTAATTGGAGAAAATTCTAAAATATTTTATAATTCTTTCATTTGGGGAATATTTTGGTTGAATTCTATTTATCAATTTTGTTAAAGTTTTATGGTTAAAAATACTTTTTATAAGTCAAAATAAATTTTTCAACATCTTTCTTCAAAACTGAGTAGTAATTTTTTCTTGTTTTGTCAAAAATATAACAATTTATATTTGGTTTAGACAACAGTAACAATTTTAATATTCAACTAAAATATATTTACAATAGCTCAACGAACAAATAAATTTAAAGCATTTATGACAACTTTTTAACCAATAAAGCAAACTTTTGTGGTAGTTATTTCATTATTTCTAATAACTAATATATTTCATTATATTTTAAGTATCAATATTTATTTTGTACTTTTATTCTGTTATTACGAGTTAAATACTCTATAACGAATTTTTTTCTTATAAGTAATTACATGTTTGGAATTATGATATCTGTAGGTTTATTAAAATATTTAAGTATTTGAGGAGTTTTTAGAATGACACACGTTACCAAATTTATCCAAAGTGAAAATATCTACTTACGTGCATACGACGAAAGTTCTGATTTAGAAGTAATCCACTTTGGTAAAAATAATAGCGAAGTTAGAGATACCCTTTTCCTTTTTTCACCTATGACAAAAAAACAAGTTGCCGAAGAGATGGAAAGATTGGTTTCAACCAAAGAAAATGAGTTTTTTACAATTTGCGAAAGTAGCAAAAATATTCCAATTGGTGTTACTGGACTTGTGAGAATCGATTATGTTAGCAGAGCTGCTATATTTTTTATTGCCATTTATGACCCAGAATTTTGGTCAAAAGGTTACGGAAAAGAAGCCACAAAATTGGTTTTAAAATACTCATTCGATATTTTAAATCTAAATAGAATTCAGTTACATGTGGCCAAAAACAATGTAAAAGGTGTAAAAGCATACGAAAAAGCTGGGTTTTTAATTGAAGGAACGTTACGCGAAGCAATGTATCACAACAATGAATACATCGATTTTTATGTTATGGGAATTTTAAGAAATGAGTATTATAAAGAGATGTGAGAAATTAGATATTTGATATTAGATTTGAGACTTGAGATATAAGATTTGAGATTTCAGATTTTCAAAATAAGTTAATTGAAATATTAAATAAAAAAGCCCAACTTTCATTAAAAAGTTGGGCTTTTAACTATAACAAATCTTATTTATTTCAATAATTGCATTTTAATTGATTGATTAAAATTGCCATATTTCATTGTTGCAATGTAGTTTCCACTTGCAACTTTGCTACCAAAGTTGTTTGTTCCATCCCATGTTGCTTCGTAACTACCTTTAGCAAATTCTTCATTATTAACCAAAGTTTTTACTTCGCTACCTAACATATCATAAATTGTAATTGTCAGTTTTTTAGAAATTGGAAGTGAAAATCTGATATTTGTTGTTGGGTTAAATGGATTTGGATAATTTTGAGCTAAAACAAAATCATTCGGAGTTACAATGTTTAAGTCACGAATAACACCAGTACCATTATCATATTGAAGCACTCTTATTTGAATATTATGGTCGTTGAAAATTTTTCCTTCTGTTTCCAACCAAGTTGTACCATCCCAAGTTCTTGTTACAACTGTCATTGAATCGTAAACATTTGCTTGATATCCAATTACCAATTCTGGTTTTCCGTCATTTCCAAGAATATCACCTGAAGACATTTTCATAACTCCTGGATTTCCCCAAGCACCTGTTGAATATGTAGTATCAATAACACCCGCTGAATCAGAAATTGTTATTGTTTCCCATTCCCATTCTGATTCTTTTCCACCACCATAATAATGCATAACATTATAATTTGCACCATCATGAATATCGCCAGAACCATTATATTCTAAAGCAACAACATCATCTTTGTAAAAACCGCCAGCAAGAATTTCATCTTTGCCATTTCCATTTAAATCGGCAGCATAACATCCCCAAAATTGAGCAGCACTATCACCTGTAGCTGTAATATCAAAAGGAATTTTTAGAATTGAGAAATCCGATGCATCCCAAGTATCTGTTCCATTGCTACCTTGTGCTTGGCTTACTAAAGCAATATCGTACACTGGATAAGCAACACCAGCTATTTCATCTTTTCCATCACCATCAACATCTGCAACTGCAATTCCCATATAACCAACGCCATCAATAGCGTCTGCTTTCAAGAATTCAATATAAGATGGACCAGCTGCATTTGCATCTGGATTTGGACTTGGGAAAGTATACGAGTCTTCTCCGTTAACTTCAATTGTTGAAAAGCCATAATAATTCCAGTTATTACTTACAATTTCTTTCACGCCATCGCCATCAATATCAGCAGAAAGTGAAAGCCATTGAGAAGCACCAGTTACTTTACTTGTTGCATTATTTACTAAATCTCCCCCTTCAATAACCCAAGATGCAAATCCAGGAGCATTGCCATTTATTGATAGGATGTAAATATTGTTATCTTGGTTTGCAAGAATTAACTCAGATTTTCCGTCTCCATCAAAATCAGCAACTGAACCTCTTTCTCTATCCATTCTAAAAGCTCCGTTACCATTTACAACAAACATATCAGCTGGAAAGTCAATAACTGTGCTTGTTCCAAAATCATTATCGCTACCTTGATATTCATAAACTTGAACACCGCCAGTATATCTTGGTCCTAATGGAAAAATAATTTCTTGAAGTCCGTCACCATCCAAATCGCCTGTTTGTACCCAGCGAGGAGTGCTATTAGGGTTTGTTTCATAAACAATTGGTGAAGACCAAACAACTTCTAAAACGTCATTATCAACATATTCTAAAACATGAACACGTCCACCATTTGAATAATCTGTGGCAATTATTTCTAATTTGCCATCACCATCCAAATCGTTTGCAACATGAACAGATCTAATTCCACCACTTGCCCAAGGACGGTCGGTAACCGTTTGATCCAAAGCTGTTCTATTGAAATGTGCTTTAGATAATAATTGTGCAAAAAGGGATGTTGCACCTAAAAGAAATAATAAAACAATTAGTATTTTTTTCATTAATACCTCCTAAGATATTTTATTGAATTAAGATAAAGACATATTTAGTTATTCGTATAATACTACAAACTTTCCAAAAATACAAAAACAATTAGCTAAAAATAGAAATTTTTAAGCAATTTTAACAAGAACAAATGTAATATCGTCATTTTGTGGATGGTTTTTTCTGTGATGTTTCAATTCTTCCAGAAGCTCTTCTTGAATTGTTGAAGTACTAAATACAGATTTATTTATAAGAAATTCGTTAAGTTTTTTACTTCCAAACATTTCATTTTTGCTGTTCATTGCTTCTGTTACACCATCGGAATAGAATGTAAAAAGCGATTTTTCATCAAAATACAGTTCAATTTCTTGCAAATTTTTGTCAAATATCTTGCCTTCTTCAAGTCCAAGTCCAATTCCACTTGGAGTAATTTCGGTCAAATTTCCATTATTTACCAAAACGGTTGAAGTATGTCCAGCTCGGCAAATCTTTACCGACTTGCTTTCCATATCAAACAATGCAACTGTAGCTGTAATAAACCAATTTTTCTCCATTTCCTTAAAAATTCTAAAATTTATTTTGGAAAGAACGTTAAATGGAGTGTTTGTTTCGTTACAATAAAGCCGAACCATTGTTTGCAATTTTGACATATAAAAAGATGCGGCAAGTCCTTTGCCCGAAACATCGCCAACAATTACAAAAACTTTTGAATCACTAACTTTTATTACGTCAAAATAATCGCCACCAACTTGCATTGCCGAAATCATTGTTCCGCTAATATCAAGTCCTTTTATTTTAGGAATTGATGCTGGAAGAAGGCTTTTTTGAATTTTTCGAGCATTTTCGAGGTCGTTATCAAGAATTAATTTTTCTCTTTCTGATTCGTAAAGACGAGCATTTTCTATTGCAACTGCGGTTTGGTTTGCCGTTGCGGTTAATAATTCAATATCTTTTCCAGCAAAACGCGAACCAGAATATTTTAGTCCAAAAAGTAGTAATCCAATTATTTTGTTTTTAATTATTAGTGGAATAACCGTATAAATTCCATGTTCAATTAAAACATTGGCGGAGTTTGGGCAGATTGCTTGAAATTCGCTATCCTCAATTACAACAGGTTGTTTGACTATTTTTTTATCCAACAGATATTTTAGTAATTCAGACTCGTTAGAATTTAGCCTAAATGTTGCTTGATTTATTCCAACACTTTCTTTCAACTCATAATTTTGAGAATTATTGCTTTTTAATGCAATTCCAAAAACAGCTAATTTTAACGATTCTATAAAAGTGTTTGTTGTCGATTTTAAAATGTTTTCCAAACCAAATATTGTAAGAACATCGTTGCTAAATTTTATTAGTACTTGTTGGTAAGCAAATTGTTCGGGATAGAATTTTTTAATTATTAAATTTTGAAATTTGTCTTTTGTTGATTGAAAAATGATTGCAAAAGCAACAAAAATAATTCCAGCAATAAGTCCTTGATATTCAGTTCCAATGGCGGTGCTTAAAGTTTGTCCAAGCAAATAAATAACAAGAAAATAAGTTGCTGCAATGCTAACTGTTGCTAATCCATAAAGCAAAGTGGTTTTAACAACATCCGACACATCTAATAAAGAGTATTTGAAAATTGAATAAGCAAACGCAATTGGAAGTAAAGCAACCAAAATAATTGGCATAAAAAACTCTGGTTGATTGTAAACCATTGCAGGCGAAATTGTTTGAGACAACACAAATGAATATATAGCAGCTATAATTCCTATTGCATAAGCTACTAAAATTAAGAAAATTGGTTTTCTATCTTTTTTATTTTCAATTTTTAGATAGTTTACAAAAAGTGAAATAAACCCTATAAAAGCAGCTAGAAAAACGATAATAATAGATAAAGCAGAAACTATTGAATAAAAGAAAATTGAGTTTATAATTCCTGGATAAACAAATTTGTATTTGACAACTACAAGAATTGCAAATAAGAGTGCAGGAATTGCATAGATTGCTTTATTAATCCATTCCTTATTAAATTTTTCAATCTTATTTGGGAAAATCCAGAAAAATTTGATAATCAAAAATGGAAGGAATAACGAACCTAAAGTCCAAATATGATCTACAATTTGAATAACAGATGGCATATCAAACAGTGGATTTCGAATATTTGTTGAAACTAACAAATTAAACGAGGCAAAAAGGACAAATGAAATTCCAATTCTGAAAAATACAATTTGTGCCTCTCCATTTTCTTTTGATTTAATTACAATAAAACCAACAATTAGCCAAATAAGTCCGAGCAAAGCAAACGAGAATCCACCAAACTGAATAAGTTTTTTAACCTCAACTTTTGTTTCAAATATTTCGCCATCTCGCGAAACAGTATAAACAGCTGTATCGCCGACGGACATTTTGTTCAAAATTAAACTTGCTTCAAAAAGTTTGCGGATTGGTTTATTGTTAATTTGTAATAATTGGTCGCCATCTCTAATTCCTGCATCCCAAGTTACACCATTAAATTTTACTTCGTTAAAAAAATAACCAATGCTATCTTTAGTAACTTCTTGTTCTTCCCACAAACACTCGTCGTTTGGTTGTGGAGTAATTTCAAAAATGAAGTAGAATTGGACTAAAACCAAAACTGACAAAAGCAAAACAAGCGGAGCAATAATTTTGCTTCTGTATTTTGACAATATGTTTTCTATTTGTTCCAAAATTTTATTTTACCTTAATTGCAATACAAGTTATATCATCTGATTGTTCAGTTCCATTTGTGTGTTTGTTAACTTCGTCCAAAATTATTTTTAACGATTCATCGGCAGAATTTTTGCATAATTTAAGCGAAAGTTCTTCCAATTTTTCATCCGAAAACTCATTTTGCTCTTCATCCATAGCTTCAGTAATTCCATCAGTAAACAAAATTAGCAAATCATCTTTAACTAATTGGGTAATTTCTTTTTTATAAGGAGCCATTGTTGGCATAACTCCCATTAACATTCCGCCAACTTTTAATTTAATAATTTTTCCATCTCTAATAATTAAAGGTGGATTATGACCCATGTTAACACTTTCAAACTCAAGATTTTCGTCGTTCAAAATTCCCCAGAAAAATGTTATAAATCTTCCATCGGATGTGTTATCGCTAACCAAATCATTAAGCAAATTAGACGCTTCAACAAGCTCTTTGTTTTGTTTGCTAATTGCTTGCAAAAACGCTTGAAGATTTGCCATTAATAACGCCGCCTGAACGCCTTTTCCAGAAACATCTGCAATTGCAACTAAAATTCTGTTTTCGGATAACTTAATTACATCGTAATAATCGCCTCCAACTTGCTTTGCTGCATTGTTAAAAGCTGCTATTTCAAAATTTTTCATTTTGGGAAGTTTGCTTGGAAGCAAATTTCTTTGAATTTTTTTAGCAATTTCTAAATCTTTTTCAAGCTTTTGCTTTTCTAGTGTTTCTTTAAACAAAATGCTGTTTTCAATAGAAATTATTGCTAATCCACCAACTGATGAAACAAATTCAACATCAGATTTTGTGAATTTTTCGCCATTATTTCTCCTTCCTAAAAGAATTAGTCCTTTTGTCTTTTGCTTAATTTGCATTGGAACAACCAATTCAATTTCCATCGAAAAGAGCGAATTACAATTTTCTTTCATTTCAGAAGTGCAAATAAGTGGTTCTGTTATATCCTCAGCTTTTAAAGAAGAAATATTTTTTTCTAACAACTCAGCATTAAATCGAGATTCAAGAATTTCGTGTTTATCATCTCTAAAAATTATAATTGCAAATTTTGTTACTAAAAGCTGTCCAATTATTGAAAAACCCAACAATTTGCTAACTAATGGAATTTCCAGAATTCCACCAAACTCTTTACTTAAATCAAAAAGAGCACTTAGTTGATGAACTTTGTTGTCAAGATTTCTATTAACTTCTTTTAGTTGCGTAATGCTTATCGAATTTTCTAACGCTGTTGCGGTAATATTCAAAAATGTTTGTAAAAATTTTATGTCGTCATCAGAATATTTATCGCCGCTTAAACGCTCACCGAGAAATAAAACTCCAATTAACTTTTGTGCCGAAAAGACTTCTTGAGAGTGAATTAATCTATTTTTATTCAAATAATCATTCAAATTTGAGGAATTGCTATAATTGCCACTTTCAACTTCTGGAAATTCATCAGTTGAATTTCCATTTAAACCTTTGCTAATTGAAAACTGTAATTTGCCATTAATGTTGGTTGCAAAAAGTCCTTTTGTTGTATGAAACTTTCCAAAACATGTTAAAAGAAGATTATTTAATATAAATTTGGTGTCAAGTGAGGAATTTATCAGATTTCCGAAATCTACAAGAGCAGAAAGGTTTCTTAAATTGCTTTTATTTATAACATTTTCCATAACGCTAATTATAATTTTTAATTAAAATCAGTTCGTTACCATTTATCTTGGAATTATAATGTACTTCATCCATAAGCTTTTTCATTAAAAACATTCCCAAACCACCACCTTTTTTCATTTTTTGAATTTTTTCAATATTTGGTTCTGGAATTGTATTTGGGTCAAAATGCTTTCCATTATCAGTTATTATAACTGTAAATTGATTATTAGAAGTTTCAATTTTAACTTTAATTTTATTACTTAAATCATTTCCGTAAGCATGTTTTATAATATTGGTGCAAGCTTCGTCAACAGCTAAAGAAATATGCGCTATCGTTTTTTCGCTTAAACCAACTTTATTTCCATTAATCTCAACAAAGTTACGCACTTCGAAAAGATGATCTGTGGAACTTTCAAAAGTAAGTTCATTTTTTGATATGTTCAATATAGGCTTCACTATGCTAAATTATCCAAATTTTTTAATAGCGTCTTTTTCTTCTTTATAAAACTCATATAAAACCGGAAAGCCGAGTAAGTCGAAAATACTATAAACATCTTCTCTCAAGTTTGAAAATTTTATATCACCGCTCTGCTCACGCATTGTTTCTACATAAGCCATAAAAACTCCAAGACCAGCGCTGCTTATATAGTTCAGTTCACTGAAATTAACAACCACTTTGAATTGTTTTTTTTCAATTAACTTATTGAATTCATTTTCGAGATCTGGTGCAGTATGAGCATCCAAATATCCTTTTACATCGATAAGATTTACGTCCCCATCAATTCTTGATGAAACATTAAAATCAGCCATTAAGCTTCTCCAATGATTTTTTAAAATTTTTCCATTTAAATAATACTAACGTAATATCGTCATGTTGTTGTTGTTCTTTTGAAAACAGTGAAACTTCTTCAAAAATACTTCTTGTAATTTGAGTCAATTCGGCATTACAATTATTTTCAACAACTTTTGATAATTTGTCAAATCCAAACTCTTCATTAGAAGAATTTCGCGATTCGGTAATTCCATCAGTATAAAGCATTAAAATATCGTTATTATTTAGTTCAATTTCCATATTATCTATGTTTGAGCTAAAAATAGTTCCAAAATCTAAGCCTAAACCAATTCCTTTAGGCAAATATTCTTTAATTTTTCCTTCAGAACAAATTACCAAAGGTGTATGCCCAGCGCGAGCAAAGTTTAATTTTCCATTTTCAATATCAATTATTCCATAAAGAGCCGTAACAAAACTATTTTTACTTAAACTCTTTTTTAATATGTCGTTTGTTTCAATTAAAAGTTCCTTTGGATTTTGAATTACGCGAGAAAGCGATTCAAAAATACCTTTTACTTCTGCCATAACGTATGAAGCAACAACACCTTTTCCCGAAACATCGGCTATAACAAATCCTAATTTGTTATTTCCTAATTGGAAAAAATCGTAATAATCGCCACCGACTTCAAAAGCTGGAACAAATAATGCGTCAACTTCCAATTGCTCATTTTTGGGATTTTCGCTTGGCAAAATCCTCATTTGAATATTCCGAGCAACTTCAAGTTCGTTTTCCATTCTTTCTTTTTCAACGGATTCTTTGAACAATTTTGCATTTTCTAACGCAATTGCGGCATAATCGGCAAAAGCTCCAACTGCTTTTTTCTCATCTTGTTCAAATTTATACTTTTGTCGTTTGGTTGCAAATAAAAATCCATTAGTTTTTCCGTGTACTTTTAACGGAGCAATAATTATTGCTTGAAAAATATATGTGCGAACATCGTTTTTTAGCTTAATTTTAATAAGCTTTTTATTCATTGAAACAACGTCTGTTAATTGTTCTTTAAATTCCGAAAGTAGCTCGTCCGAAATATTTTTTGCTTCTAAATATCCAATATTATTTACCGAAATTAGATTATTTTCACCATTTTCAATTGTTACCAACCAAGCTGAATCGGAATTACAGACCTTATTTGTCGCATCAGTTAAACTATCCGCGAGTTCTTTAAAATCAAGAACTTGAGTCATAAGTTTGCTTAAATCAATAAGCGAAGTTATTTCTTCCGATTTTTGGTCAAAAGCTCCGGCAGTTGGCAAATGGAAAAGGGTTGTAAAGAAAATTATTCCAAAATAAACATTTCCATACAACATAATTAATCGATAAGAAATTTTTACACCTGGTGAAAAATTACCAACAATTTGCTCAATTATGTTGTTGTCAAAAAACATTGCAAAATTAAGCCCAAACAATCCCGAAATAATAATTGAAGTAAAAAGAATAAATATCTTTTGTTTTTTAGTTAAAAAGGCAATCCAAGAAACGCGAAACGAGTTAAAAACGACTAAAACAATTGCAACAAAAAAGAATGTTTTTTCCACAAATTGCAACTCGGAGCTAATTTTACTAAGCATTCCAGAAAAAGCGGATAAAAGTATAGCTATTAATAAATAGTCAAAATAATTTTCATTTACTCTTTTTTGCCTAATTGAGTAAAAAGTTTGAAATGAAGCCAAAATATATACTGCCGAAAGTATAAATAATTGCGAAATTATAACCGAAGAAAAGGTGTAAATAACTCCGTTTACATCCTCAATATTTTCAATTGTATCAAAAATAGCAGCTGAAATTGATATAATAAAAAATAGAATGGCGCTTAAAATTCCAACATTTAGTGATAATGAAATTGGATTATCACTTTTACTTGAAGTAATTTCAACAAAATAAAGAAATCCTAAACTTAGCGAGGCAAAAATTAAAATTTCGTTTATAAGAACTAAAACTGTTGCGTTAACTAACGGGAAAAATATTTTAAACAAAACTAAAATTACAATTGAAAAAATAAATTTTTCCAATTTGTTTTTCTTATTTCCTTCCAAAATGCTTGTAATTAACGAATTCAAAAGTCACCTTTTGTCTTTTTGTTTGCCGCATTTTTCTTTTTCTCAATATTTTTGGAAATAGAATCCATTTTTATTCCAAATTCAATCCATTCATCCAAATTTTTACCACTATACATTTTTAACGAATTAGAAACCGCACCTTCAACATTGTTTGAATTCATTTCCATTTCGGCATCTGTTTCACCATCAGAATAACTAAAATTTATAATGGATTTATCCTTTTCTTCATCCGAAATTTTAAATGAAAAACTTACTCCTTTATCATTTTTCTTAAAATTTTTATCATTACTTATTTTTCCCATATTTGAAATGCCATTTAGTGTAATATTTATTAAATTTGAATCGATATAAACACTAAAATCATGTTCATCCAATTTGGGAAGTTCATCATTTAAGTTGTCAATATTTTGAAGTGATAACATTCTTTGATTAATGGCTAAATTTTTGTTCATTTCATCAAAATTTTTATATTGCCTCAATAAAACCGTGTCAGAAGTAAAAACGAAATAATTATTGGTGGATTTTTTTTTATTTTCTCTCAATAAATTGCTGAACACATAATTTTGTGAATCACCTTCAGTTTTGATATTTTTAATAAAATTTGAAAGGTCTTTATTAAGGGCAGCTCTAATTTTTCCAATATTGGGGTCAACAGCAAAAAAATCATTATCATCTTTATAAATAGATTGTGATAAAATTTTCGAATAATTGTCCAAAATTGAATCAAATTCAACTTTTTGTTCGTTATCTAAATCAAATCCTTTAACGAAATTTTGATAATTATCTGTTGTGTTAAAAACTCCATCTTTTTTTATGGAAATAATCTCTTTGCCAGACAAATCACTATTTAATTGAAGTACTTTATTTTCATCTTTGTCAAGTAACAAATTGCCATTAACAGCAAAATTTACAACATCTTTTTTTTCAAATATTTTGGAAGTAAAAATTGGCTTTATTGTTTCGGAATAAAATTGACTAAAAAAATCGACATTTTCTTTACTTTTTTCTTGTGATTGCTGATATTTAAAAACGACAAGCAAAATTACAGTAAATACTATAATTGAAGTAGCAAATATATTTTGGCGTAATTTAGTAAGTAGATTCATTTTTCGTAAATAAAATATTGCAAAAAATTTGTTAAAAATAAGCTAAAAATTATCTATTCATTTCCTTTTGGTAAGGTTCAAGCATAGCTTTTAAGCTTTCACGAGCTCTAAAAATCCTCGATTTTACTGTTCCAACTTCACAATCTAATTTTTCAGCAATTTCATTATAACTTAATCCATCAATATCTCTAAAAACAAGCGGTATTTTCAATTTATCGGGCAATCTACTTATAGCTTTGCGAACCAAATTTGGAATATCAATATCTTCATGAATTGAAGATGAAGAAACATTTTCGTGCGAATCTGCAATTGGAACAAAAATGCTTCTAACTCGTTTTTTTCGTAAATAATCGCGACACTTATTAACAGTAATTCTATAGAGCCAAGTAGTAAATTTGGATTCAAATCTAAATTCGGATAATTTATGATAAACGCTAATAAATACATCTTGCGAAATATCATCAACAAACTCAGAATCATTCAAAGTTAAAAAAATTAGATTCCGAACCTTATCTTTATGACGAATCATAAGCTGTTCAAAAGCATTTACTCTTCCAGCATTATATTCTCTAATTAGAATAAAATCTTCATCTTCAATTTCTAAATTGCTATCCAACAAACTATTATTTACTTCAGGAATTTTAGACGACATATTACAAACTATGTTCCAATAAAAAATTTGATTTCGTTATTAAAGAGTCCAATTCAACCTTTTTTTTACAAACTCTTTTGCTTAAGTTACAAAATATTATAATTATTTCTAATTATATTTGTTATCTTTTTACTAAGTTTATCATCATAATTTTAAAAATTAATTATAGGTACTAATATGCGAATAAAAACAAGCGAAAAATATGGTGCGGTTGTAATTACTATTAAAGGCAACGTTATGGGTGGACCTGAAGCACAAGAATTTCATGATATTTTGGGAACGCTTTTAGAAGAAAACAAAATTAATATCATAATAGATTTAGGTGGTGTTAAATTTATGAACAGCACCGGTCTTGGAATGCTTATTAGTGGATATACATCAGTTAAGAATAAAGGTGGAGTTTTGAAACTTGCCAATGCAACTGAAAAAATTAATAGTCTTTTAGTAATTACAAAATTGATTACCATTTTTGATAACTACGAATCAGTTGATGCTGCTGCAAAAAGTTTAACAAACTAATTGCATTTTCATTTTAATCAATTTATTAATTAAAAAGAGTATAAAATGAGTGTTTCCGTTTTAGTTGGAAGTCAATGGGGTGACGAAGGCAAAGGCAAAATTGTCGATATTTTAGGCGATCGTTTTGATATTGTTGCTCGTTATCAAGGTGGTGCAAATGCTGGACATACAATTGTTATTGATGACCAACAATTTGTGCTACATCTTATCCCTTCTGGAATTTTACGAGACGGAATTGAATGCGTTATTGGTAACGGAGTTGTAATTGATCCGCAAGCTTTAATAGATGAAATATTATTTCTTGAATCTTTTGGAATTACCGTTAAAGATAGGTTATTTATAAGCCATAATGCACACATTATTATGCCCTACCACAAAGTTTTTGATTTAATAAATGAAAGTGGTGAAAATAAAGTTGGCTCAACAGGACGCGGAATTGGACCTTGCTATATTGACAAATATGACCGAAAAGGAATTAGAATTGTCGATTTGCTTGATAAAGATGAGTTAGAAAAGAAAATTAGAAGAAATGTTGCCGAAAAGAATACGATTCTAAAAAATCTTTATGGCAAAAATGAACTTGATGTAGAAAAAATATTAGAAGAATTTGTTGGATTTGCGGAAGCAATAAAACAATACATTACAGATGTTCCAGCATTTCTTGATAAAGCAATAAATAATGGTAAATCCGTTTTAATGGAAGGTGCACAAGGTGCTCTTTTAGATGTTGACCACGGAACATATCCTTTTGTAACTTCATCAAGTCCAACTTCCGGCGGTGCTTGTAGCGGTGTTGGCGTTCCTCCAACAAAAATATCTTCAGTTTTTGGAATTGTAAAAGCATACACAACTCGTGTCGGCTTAGGTCCATTTCCTACTGAACTTTTAGGCGAAGAAGGCGAAGCACTTAGAAAATGGGGTGCAGAGTTTGGAGCAACCACCGGCCGTCCAAGACGTTGCGGTTGGTTTGACGCATTTTTGTTAAAATATTCGCGAATGATTAATGGAATCGAGCGAGTTGCAATTACAAAACTCGATGTTTTAAGCAACTTAGACGAAATAAAAGTTTGCGTTGCTTATGAGTTAGATGGCAAAGTTCTCCAATCATTTCCAACAACTGTTAGCCAATTAGAACGAATTGTTCCAATTTACAAAACGCTTCCTGGATGGAAAACCGATATAACAAACATCAAAAAATACGAAGATTTGCCAATTGAGACTAAAAACTATCTAAGTTTTATCAGCGAACATTCTGGTTTTGAAATATCAATTATTTCAGTCGGTCCTAAAAGAAGCCAGACTATAGAGCTTTAGAATTTCACAATCAAATAACTCGAATTTTGTAATTTGGGAAATAATATGAATAGGAAAATGTCTGGCGGGCCCGGATCAATTCAATTAAAAGTTATTCTTCTTGTTTTTGCAACAATTATTGCTCTTGCCACATTTATTTATACTCAATCCTTAATTTCGCAACTTGAAGAAAGAGAAAAAAAAGTTGCCGAATTATTTGCCTCAAGTTTGCAACAAGTAGCCGAAATAGATGCCTCTGAAAAGGATTTTTCATTCCTTCTAGATGTAATTAAACGCATAGATTTTCCGCTAATTTTAACAGATTCGAGTAAAAATGTTTCATTAAACACAATGTCTGGTGGAATACGAAACCTTTATATCGATTCAACCCTTTCGGATTCTGGTAAAATTGCATTTATAAAAGATAAAATTGAGGAATTTGAAAAAATTAATAAACCAATATTGGTTTATACACAAGATAGCTTAATTTTGAATAAAATTTATTTTGGCGATTCCATTTTAATAACTCAACTTAGATATTATCCTTATTTACAAATTATTTTTGCAATGATGTTTATTATTATTGCCTACTTCAGTTTTAGTTACTTAAAAAAGCATGAGCAAAGCAATATTTGGGTTGGAATGGCAAAAGAAACTGCTCATCAATTAGGAACACCAATTTCGAGTCTTTTAGGCTGGAACGAAATTTTAAAAATTAACAAGCTAAATCCCGATAAAGTGGAAGATATTACTCTTGAAATGAATAACGACTTGCAAAGACTAAACAAAATTGCGGATAGATTTTCGAAAATTGGCTCGCTTCCAAAACTTGTTCCAACAAATGTTACCGAAGTTATTCAATCTGTTATAGAATATTTTAACAGAAGACTTCCTATTTCGAGTAAAAAGACCGAAATTAAAATTATTTCTGATAATGATTTTGTTGTTCCATTAAATAAATCGCTTTTTGAATGGGTAATTGAAAACTTAATAAAAAATGCTTTGGATGCAATTGAATCAAAAAATGGAGTTATAACGTTCGAAATATCCGAAATTGCTAATAATATTGTAATTGATGTTTCTGATAATGGAAAAGGAATTGACCTAAAAAACAGAAAAGATGTTTTTAGACCAGGTTATAGCACAAAAAAACGTGGCTGGGGACTTGGACTTTCTCTCGTAAAACGAATTGTAGAAGATTATCATAAAGGCAAAATTTTTGTAAAAAGTTCCATTATAGATGAAGGCACTATTTTTCAAATTATTTTGAAAAAATAGACTTTTTTACCTTGCATATTTTTTTTGTCTTAACTATTATTGCGTATAAAATTTTGATTTATTCATAATGAAAGTTTATAACGATTGAGTCTTGTACTCGGTTGTTATACAAACCAGGCTACTAAGGTTGTGCCCTCTACCTTGGTAGCCTTCCCTCTTTTAAACCAAACCGCACCAAATTTTAATCAAATTGTTTTAATAATAACTATATTGGCAACCAAAGTTTTATAATTTTGAGTGTAATTTATGACTGATAGTAAAAAAAGACCAACTTGGGATGAATATTTTTTGAAAGTTGCAATGTTGGTTTCGGAAAGAGCAACTTGTCCAAGAATGCATGTTGGATGTGTTTTGGTTAAAGATAAACAAATTTTAGCAACTGGTTATAACGGTTCAATTCCCGGTGATGCCCATTGTGAGGACGAAGGTTGCATAATTGTGGATAATCACTGCGTAAGAACAAATCACGCCGAAATAAATGCAATAACTCAATGTGCAACTCATGGTGTAAATACATCTGGGGCAAAAGCTTATGTAACAAATATGCCTTGCACAACTTGTTCAAAAGCCCTAATTGCTGCTGGAATTAAGGAAATTATTGTATTTTCGGATTATCACGATACTTTAGCTACTGAATTTTTCAAAAAGGCAAATGTTCCTATTTTAAAACTTCCAATGCCTGATGGAACTATTAACTATAATTTAGATAATTATTCATCCGCTAAAAAAATTAATTTTGAAGACGAAAACAAATAACTATTTGTGCTTATTTCTGTTATTTTGTGTGCTTTAATATCAATTTTGCAGAAAATGGCATTTGGATTAAACTATATTAGAATAAAATGAAGTTAAATAAAGAAAACATTGAAAAGTATATTAAACCTAAAAATTTCTTTTCACGCGATTTGAGTTGGGTTGAATTTAATAGACGAGTTTTGGAAGAAGCTACAAATCCAAATCTTCCTTTACTTGAGAGAATTAAATTTATTGCTATTTTCTTCACAAATCTTGACGAATTTTATATGATTCGCGTTTCTGGAATTAAGCAACAAATTCGCGCAAATATTGTTGATAGAGGAACAGATGGATTATCACCTGCCGAAGAATTAAACTTGCTCCAAAATAATGTTCTTCCACAAGTTGATTTATTATTAAAATACTGGAACAACTCAATAATTCCAGAATTAGCAAAAAATAAGGTAAATTTTGTTCAATACGATAAATTAAATGCTGCCGAAAAAGAAAAGTTAAGAGCATATTTTATAAAAGAAATTTATCCAGTTTTAACTCCTTTAGCGTTTGATCCTGGAAGACCTTTTCCGTACATCTCAAATTTAAGTTTATCGCTTGCAATACAAGTTAAAAAGCCAAATGGACAATTGCATTTTGCAAGGTTAAAAATTCCATCAATTTTATCACGAATTATCAATTTAGACGGAATTCTTGAAAAAAAACAATCCGTTTCTCCTAACGAATTTTCTGCTCAACTAATTTGGTTGGACGATTTAATTAAAAATAATCTCGAACCACTTTTTCCTCGCTTAGAAATTGTTAGCGCCCATAAATTTAGAATTACACGTAATGCCGATTTAAATATTCAAGAAGACGAAGCTGATGATTTGCTCTCATTAATTGAGGAAAATATAAAACAACGCAAATTTGGCTCGGTTGTAAGACTTGCTGTTGAAAAAGATATGCCAGATTTTCTGATTAACATTTTAACCGAAAATCTTGAAATTTCTGATTACGAAACTCAAGTTGTTGATGGTCCAATGGGTTTAAGTAGTGTTATGTCGCTTTACGATTTGCCACTTCCCCACTTAAAAGAAAAGTCATTTTATCCTGTTCTTCCAAGTCCGTTTGATGATGATGAGCGAGAATCAATTTTTAGCATTATTAAGCAAAAAGATATTCTTTTACACCATCCTTATGATTCCTTTGAACCAGTAATTGATTTAATAAAAGAAGCAGCAAGTGACCCAAACGTTCTTGCAATTAAACAAACTTTGTACCGAATTGGACCAAATTCGCCGATTGTAAAGCATTTAATTCAAGCTGCCGAAGCAAATAAGCAAGTTGCTGTTCTTGTTGAGTTAAAAGCTCGATTTGATGAAGAAAACAACATCTATTGGGCTCGTGCGCTCGAAAAAGTTGGAGTTCATGTTGTTTATGGTTTGGTTGGATTAAAAACACATTCCAAAATGACTTTAATTGTTAGAAAGGAAAATGACGGCGTTCAACGTTATGTGCATCTTGGAACTGGAAACTATAATGCGTCTTCGGCAAAACTTTATACTGATTATGGTTTAATGACAAAAGATAAAGATTTATGCGAAGATGTTGCCGAAATTTTCAATTTTCTTACTGGTTACTCCGAGCAAAAAGTTTACCGAAAAATGTGGGTTGCTCCGCTAAATATCCGAAAGGAATTTCTAAAACTTATTGGACGCGAAATTGATAATGCTTTAGCTGGTAAAACTGCTTATATTTTATTTAAACTTAACTCTTTGGTTGATCCTGTTATTATTTCTGCACTTTATATTGCATCGCAAAATGGTGTAAAAATTGATTTAATTATTAGAGGAATTTGTTGCCTTATTCCACAAGTGCCTGGTTTAAGCGATAATATTTTTGTTAAAAGCATAGTTGGAAGATTTTTGGAACATTCTCGCGTTTATTATTTTTATAATGGCGGCGAAGATGAAATTTTTATGGGTAGTGCCGATATAATGGAACGAAATCTTGATAGAAGAGTTGAAACAATTTTTCCTATTGAGGATAAAGACATTAAGAAAACGGTAAAAGAAACACTGCTTAATATTTCGTTAAAAGATAACCAGAAAGCAAGAATTCTTCTGCCAACCGGGAAATATGTATCAAATCATAAAACCTATCTCCAAGATGATGTTAATCTGCAAGAATGGTTGATGAATTACGCAAATAGTAGCGATAAGAAGAAAAAGAAACTCAAAAAAGTAAAATAATTATCTAAAATAAATACTGGAATTACCAGTTTTCAAAATCTTACCGTTTTATTTAGTAATTTTGAACTCGTAATTTTAACTGAAAGGAAATATAAAAAAATGTCACAAATTAATAAAGAAAGTGTAATAAAAGCACTTAGCCGAGTTGACGACCCCGACTTAAAACGCGATTTAGTTACTCTAAAAATGGTTGGAAATATTACAATAGATGGCACAAAAATTACTGCTCAAATTGAATTAACAACTCCAGCTTGCCCACTAAAAGACACAATAAAAAGCAATTGTATTGCTGCAATTAAAGAAGAAATTCCAGAAGCAACCGAAATTATAATTGATATGACTTCAAACGTAAGTGAGCATTTGAATAAATCAAAAAATGCAATTATGCCTGGTGTAAAAAATACCATTGCTGTTGCCAGCGGAAAAGGTGGTGTTGGAAAAAGCACTGTTGCGGTTAATCTTGCAATTGCTCTTGCAAAAGATGGTGCAAAAGTTGGAATTATTGATGCAGATATTTATGGTCCTTCTATGCCATTAATGTTGGGTCTTAGCAACAAAACTGGACTTAAACAAGACCCAGTTACTCAAAAATTAGCTCCGTTAGAAAGTCATGGAATTAAAATTATTTCAATCGGTTTTATGATTGATGACGATAATCCAGTTATTTGGCGCGGACCAATGGCAAGCGGTGCTTTAAAGCAATTTATGACCGATGTTCATTGGGGCGATTTGGATTATTTAATTTACGATTTGCCTCCAGGAACTGGCGATAATCAAGTTATTTGGCGCGGACCAATGGCAAGCGGTGCTTTAAAGCAATTTATGACCGATGTTCATTGGGGCGATTTGGATTATTTAATTTACGATTTGCCTCCAGGAACTGGCGATATTCAATTAACTCTTGTTCAAACAATTCCTTTAACTGGAGCTGTTATTGTAACAACTCCACAAGATGTTTCATTAATTGATGCAAAAAAAGGTTTTAAAATGTTTGAACGTGTAAACGTTCCAGTTTTTGGAATTATTGAAAATATGAGCTACTTTATTGCCCCAGATACTGGTAAACAATATGATATTTTTGGATCTGGTGGTGGCGAAAGATTAGCAGCGCAACTTAACTCAAAATTATTAGGAGCAATTCCAATAGATTCACGAATTAGAGAAGGTGGCGATAATGGCGAACCAATTGTTGTTGCATATCCTGATTCTGAAAATGCTAAAAAAATAACTGAAATTGCAAGAAATCTTGCTGCTCAGATAAGTATAAAAAATGTAAATGATTTACTTAGCGATGTTGAAATTCAGTTATAAAATTTCAAAATGGAGTTAACATGTCTGGAAATATGACCGAAAAAATTGAAAAAGCATTGCAGAGCGTCCGTCCTTATTTAGTTGCAGACGGCGGTGATGTTGAATTTGTATCTTTTAACGAAGATGGAATAGTTGAAGTTAGGCTAACGGGAGCTTGCGTCGGTTGTCCAATGTCTTTAATGACTTTAAGAGCCGGAATTGAGCGAGCTTTAATGAGAGATATTCCAGAAATAAAAAGAGTAGAAGCTGTTGAATAAATAAAAAGGAAAAAAATGAGAAAAATAATTGTTGCCGGAAATTGGAAAATGAACAACGACTTAAACGAGTCGGTACTTTTGATTAATGAAATTAAAAAAACACTTGTTAATCGAGATGATGTAAAAGTTATAGTTGCTCCTCCGTTTACAGCATTGGATAGAGTTTCACAATTATTGAGTGGAACAAATATTGGATTGAGTGCACAAAATATGTGTTACGAAGATTCTGGTGCATTTACTGGTGCCGTTTCAGCAAAAATGCTAAAAAGTGTTGGATGTGAATATGTTATTTTGGGTCATTCCGAAAGAAGAACTCTTTTTGGTGAAAAAGATGCAATGATTAACAAAAAGTTGAAAAAAGCCATTTCTGAAGGAATAACTCCAATTTTTTGCATTGGCGAAACTCTTGAAGAAAGAGAATCTGGCAAAATGAAATCTGTAATTGAAGAACAAATTAAAAATGGCTTGGAAGGAATTTCTGAAGCAGATTTTGAAGGAACAATTGTTGCTTACGAACCTGTTTGGGCAATTGGAACTGGAAAAACTGCAACTCCAGAACAAGCTCAAGAAGTGCATGCTTTTATCCGAAACTTGCTAAAAGAAATGTATTCCGAAAATTTAGCCGAAAATACAACTATTCAATACGGCGGAAGTGTAAAACCAGAGAATGCTGGTGAACTAATTGGTCAAAAAGATATTGATGGAGCTTTAGTTGGTGGTGCGTGTCTTAAAGCTGATTCTTTTTCAAACATTGTAAAAAACGCATAATTTTTTAAAAATCCTTCGTGGTTTTTAATTACTGCGAAGGATTTTCAATAAAGAATAATAATTCACTTTCTTTATTCCATTTTCCGTGTTAAAATTCTTCGTAACTTCTTATTTTACATTAAATTAGCTTATTTTTAGATTGATTTCGCACGTTTTTATTAGTATATTAGCAAGCTAATTTTGAAGTTCAATACAAGTAAATTTTGTATAAAATTTCAATTATTTTCTAATTAGAACGTGAAAATATTTAATATGAAAAAATTCTTATTTGCCTTCTTCATTTTACTAAATGCCCATTTTTTTTCACAAATAAGAATTAAAGAGATTATCTCAAATCCGCCTCCAAATTCGACACATTTTTCAAACACAATTACTCGGAAAATAATTCCTTTTAATCAAAATTGGACATTTGCAAAAGTTGATTCTGAAGAAAAAGGCGTTAAATTAAACGTTCCAGCAATTTACACTTCCAACGAAGTAGTAGTGTTTCAAAAGAGAATTGATTTATCTAGTTTTAATATTAAAAACAATGTTTTCAAAATTCATTTTCTTGGGATTATTAATTCGGCTGATATTTTGCTAAACGATGTAATAATTTATAAAAAAGCTGGCGGAAACATTCCTTTTGAAATTGAACTTCCAAGTGATTTAATTACAAAAGATGCTAAAAATATTCTAAAAGTTGTTGTTAAATCAGAATTAGATTCGCAAATGAGCATTCCTCTTTTTCAAAGATTTTTGTTCCCAAAAAATTTTGGTGGAATTGTTCGCGATGTTTTTCTTGAAGTAATTCCAAAAAATAATGTGGAAATTGTTGGATATACTTCAAATATTGATGATAATTTTAGGTCGGCGCAAATCAATTTCCAATTTAAGGCAAATTTTAAGCAAAGAAAACAAGAGCAAAAATATACTGTTGAAGTCTCAATAAACGATAGTTCTAATACCAATTCTGTAAGAAAAGAAATAAGTTCAAATTCTGAGAACAATTCAATTAGCATAAATATTGCGAACCCAAAAATTTGGAAAATAAACTCACCAAACCAATATATTGCCGAATTTAGACTTCTAAAGAATGATTCATTAATTTATTTGATAAAAAAGAAGATATCTGTTGCAAAGTTTGAAAGCCGTCCCGATGGAATTTTTCTAAATAACAGCAAATTTGATTTCAAAGGCGTTACTTACATTCCATCAAGCAAAGAATATGGCGAGCTAATTTCGTATTCTGATTTGAAAAAAGACTTACAAATAATCAAAAATTTGGGAATTAACAGCGTAAGATTTGCAAAAACAACTCCACATCCATTTGCTCTAGAAATATGTTCAGAACTTGGTTTAATTCCGCTAATTGAAATTCCGCTAAATTCGCCACCAAAATTGTTGTTAAACGATGAGAATTTTTCAAATAGAGTTGAAAGTTATTTAAGTGAGTTTGTAAAATCTTATTCCAAATTTTCTTCAATTTTAGTAGTTGGTGTTGGAAGTGGATTTTTGCCAAATTCGCCTATTGAATCCAATTTAATTCAAAGATTGAGTAAAACTGTCCACAATTATGGAAATGTTTTAACTTACGCTTCTTTTGATGGAATTCAAGAAACTACAATTGAGGATTTGGATTTATATGGAATGGAAATTTTTAGCGATTTGGTGCCTTTTGAGAACAATCTTTCCAATTCTGAAATAAAATTATCAAATATTTTTATTAGCGAAGCTACATATCCAAGTTACAATGGAAGTACAAGTGGTTATTTAAACCCATTTTCGTACGAAGCACAAGCAAAGTATTATGAAAATATAATAGATTTTTCAAATTCAAAGAAAATTGGTGGCTTTTTCCTAAACTCAATGTTTGATTATTATGGCGATTTTAGTTCGCTTTACGCCAAATACTCTGGAAGCAATTTATACAAAATAGGCATTTTAGGAGTTGATAAAAACATAAATAGAGCAAGTTATAGTGTTATTAACGCCAAAATAAACAACTCGGATAGAATAACTATTCCGCTTGGAACTACAAAAGACGATTCGCCAATGTTTTTTATAATTGTCGGTTTAGTTCTTTCCATTTTGATGGGAATTTTGGTAAACTCAAAGAAAAAATTCCGCGAAGATGCAACAAGAGCATTTATAAGACCTTACAATTTTTTTGCTGATATTCGCGACCACAGAATAATTTCTGGAGTTTCAACCGTATTTTTAATGCTTATTCTTGCAGGTGCGCATTCGTTGTTAATCATAAATGTTTTGTTCTATTTTAGGGACAATATTATGTTTGAACGAATTTTGCTTGCTTTCGGAAAACCTTCGTTTATTTCAGCAATTAGCTATTTTGCTTGGAATCCCGTTGAAGCATTCTTTTCAATTTTTGCAATAACAGTTCTACTGTTCATTTTTGTTAGTGGAATTGTGCTCTTAACGTCGTTTTTTATTAGAATTAAAATTTATTTCCAAAACATTTTTTACACAATTGTTTGGGCAGTTTTACCTTTAGCTTTGTTGTTGCCAATTAAAATGTTGCTTTACAGAATTTTATTAGCAAATATTATAAATACTTACATTTACTTCTTTCTCGTTTTTTATCTTCTGTGGATAATTCACAGGGTTGTAAAAGGTGTTTATGTAATTTTTGATATAACTGCTGGAAAAGCTTATTTATACGCATTTTTTATAGCAATTGTACTTTTGGGAAGTGTAATGCTTTATTTCCAAAGCAATTATTCAACCGTTTATTATTTAATCAATGTTTTTAATCAAGTAAATTTGATTTAAGGAATAATATTGTATCTATCAAAACTTGAGATATTTGGATTCAAATCATTCGCAAACAAAACTGTTGTGAACTTTAATCGTGGCATTACTGGAATTGTAGGTCCAAATGGTTGTGGAAAAACAAATATTATAGATGCAATTCGTTGGGTTTTAGGTGAGCAAAAAAGTAGCACACTTAGAAGCGACAAAATGGAAAATGTTATTTTCAATGGCACACGCCAAAAAAAGCCAATGGGAATGTGCGAAGCTTCGCTGACTTTGGTGAACGATAAAGGAATTCTTCCTACCGAATACTCCGAAATTACAATAACACGACGCATTTTCCGCTCTGGCGAAAGTGAATATTTGCTTAACAAAAATCTTTGTAGATTAAAAGATATAACAAATCTTTTTATGGATACCGGAATGGGCACAAACGCTTATTCTGTTATTGAATTAAAAATGATTGAAACTATTCTTAGCAGTAAAGCCGATGAAAGAAGGCACATGTTTGAAGAAGCTGCTGGAGTGAACAAATACAAACTTCGTCGCCGATTAACTTTAAAACGGCTTGAAGACGTAAAATTGGATTTAGTTCGCGTTAACGATATTGTTACTGAAGTTGATAAAGTTGTTACTTCCCTTTCGCGACAAGCAAAAAAGGCTGATAAACACAATCAAATTACTTCGGTACTTCGTGAAAAAGAAATTGATTTGGCAGAACGAGAATTTTCACAATTTACTTCTCAAATAAACGATTTGAAGCAATCTAAGTTGCAAAATGAAACACAACGCAAACAAATTGATTTAGATACCCGAAAACTTGAAACCGAATTGGTGGAATTCCGCGATAAAATTTCTGGAATTGAAGATGAATGGAATATAAAACGTCGCGAACTTTCCGAAAACACAAATCAACTTCACGAACGACAACGAAAAATTTCGGTTATTCAAGAACGCGATAAAGTTTTGCAAAGAAACTTGTATAATTACAAAAACGAACTTTCTGAATTAGAAGTGCAAGTTACAGAAAATGAAGAACGAATTATTCAAAACCAAGATGAACTTTTTGATTTTGAAAAAATTGTGATGGAAAAAGAGACAATTCTTGATGAAAACCAAGAATCACTTGTAAAAAAGCGCGATGAATTAGATAATTATAGAAATATTGTTAAAGCAGAAACTGAAAAAGTTACTGCAATTGAAAAAGAGATTTCGCAAATTGAAAACCAGCTTAACAATTCCACTTCCTCGTTTGAGCGAATTAATAAAGAAATAGCCAAATTAGAAGAAATTATTCAAAAAACTACTTCGGATATTGCTAAAACTGTTGGATATTTAGAAGAACTTAATCAAGAAAAAGAAGAAATTGATAGCAGAATAAAAGAATCGGATTCTGAGTTTATTCAAAAAGAAAAAGAAAAAGAAGAACTTGAGCAAAGTTTATCCAATCTTTTTTCCAAAGAAATGGAAGAAAAAAGCATTATTGCTGGAATTCAGAATAAAATGGAATTGCTTCAATCGTTAATTTCCAATTTGGAAGGCATTTCAAAAGGTTCCAAAATTCTTTTAGAAAACGGAAGTTGGTCAAATGGCGAAAGCACAATTGTTGCCGATGCTGGTGACGCAAAAGATGAATATAGATTAGCCTTAAACGCCGCTCTTAAAGATGTTTTGAATAATCTTTTTATTGAGCAAATTGATGAACTTAATAAGGCAATAACTTACCTAAAAAAGAATGATTTAGGAAAAGCCTCATTTTATCTTCTTGAAACTCCAAATAAAAAAGGTTTGCTAAATAAACTAATTGAATTTGATAAAAAACGAAAATCTAAAAAATTGGCTTCTGAGAAATTGTTTATTGGCTGGGCAAACCAGTTAATTATTTCGGAGAAAAAATGGAAGCCATATTTTGATAAATTGCTTTCAAATATTGCCGTAACGCAAGATTTATCCGCAGCTCTTGAGCTTCGTTCAAAATATTCAATATATTCGTTTGTTACTCTCGATGGAGATATTGTTAAAAGCGATGGAATTATTGAAGCTGGTTCGCTTCCACAACTTGATGAAACACTATTTGGACGAAAACAGCATCTTGAAAATTTGAAAAGAGAATTTCCTAAATACGAATCAAAATTGGATGAAATTGCTAGCGAAATTGCTTCGGTGAAAGTTAAAATTTCCAAAATTGACTTAAAAGATTTATCTGATAAAGGAAAAACTTTAATAAATGAGCAAACCAATATAGAGAAACAGATTGCTCAAATTGAGTTTAAAAAAGACCGCGCAAATGACGAAGTTGAAAACACTCAGAAAAAAATAAATGAACTTGTTGGTGAAGCAAATAAATTTTCCAAAAATATTGATGAATTTAAGAATAAAGTTGATTCTGTTAAAGTCGAATTTGTTAAAGCCAAAATCCATTTTGAAGAAAAGGAAATTGAGCAACAAGAAAAAGAAAAAAGTTATAATTCGTTTTATACTGAATATAATCAGACAAAAATTGAATTAGAACGAACTCGCGGAAGATTAACAAATGCAAAAGAGAGTATAAAACGCGGTGAAGAACAACGTGGAATAATTAAAAATTCGATTGCAAAACGCGAGCTTGATATTGAAAAGACAGAAGAAGAATTATACTCGTTACAATCAATTATTGATGAAAATCAAGTAGAATTTGATGAATTAAATTCCGTTCGCGATAATTTGGTTGAAGAAGAAAGCGAAATTAAATTTCGATTAACTCAAATTAAGGAAAAATCATCGCAATTGGAAAGTGCTTTAAGCCGTTTTAGAAATGACAGACAGCAAATTTCCGACAGAATTTATGGAAATGACATAAAAATAAGCGAGTTAAACTTACGAATTGAAAATCTTGTTTCACACATTAGTGAAGAATATTCAATTAATCTGGAATTTAAGGAATTTGATAATAGCGAGTTTAATTTCAAAGAAGTTGCTGCCGAAGTTCATTCATTTAAGCAACAGCTTAAAAATCTTGGTCCAGTTAACTTATTAGCATATTCCGAATATGAAGAAGAACGTGAACGACTCGAATTTTTAACAAAACAGCGTGATGATTTAGTCGCTTCCGAAAAGGATTTAATTAAAACAATTGATGAAATTAACGAAGCTGCAAAAAATCTTTTTACTGAAACTTTTGAACAAATTAGATTGAATTTCCAAAAGATTTTTAGATCGTTGTTTGATGATGGTGACGAAGCAGATTTAATTCTTGAAGCTGGTGTTGACCCACTTGAAGCAAAAATTGAAATTACCGCAAAACCAAAAGGCAAACGTCCTTCATCAATTGAGCAACTTTCTGGTGGTGAAAAAACTTTAACAGCAACTGCTTTGTTGTTTGCAATTTATCTTGTTAAACCTTCACCATTCTGTATTATGGATGAAGTTGATGCTCCACTTGATGATGCAAATATTGACCGTTTTGCTAATCTTTTGCAAGATTTTAGTGGAAATACTCAGTTTATTATTGTAACTCACAATAAACGAACTATGAACTCGGCTGAAACTATGTATGGCGTTACAATGCAAGAAGAAGGTATTTCAAAACTTGCTGGTGTTAGATTTACTGACGAGATTGAACTTTGAAAACACAAAAAGTAAAAATATTTTGCGATTTTGATGGAACAATTACAACCAAAGATGTTGGTGAAAATATGTTTTTGGAATTTGGTGATTCCGAAAAAGCTTATAATATTTTTAATAGTTGGGTTCGCAAAGAAATAGATTCTGCTCAAGAATGGATGGCTTTGCTTGATTTGGTTAAAGATTTGAAGGAAGATGATTTTAATAAATTTCTTTCAACAATCGAAATTAGATATGGTTTTGCTGAATTTGTTCAGTTTTGTAGTGAAAACGACCTTGAAATTACAATTCTTAGCGATGGAATGGATTTTTACATAAAGAAAATTCTTGCTGATAATGGTTTTGAGCACTTAAAATTTTATGCAAATAGCTTAATTTTTGACGAAAATGGTCTCAAAGTTGCTTTTCCATTTACTGATGAAGAATGCAAAGAATGTGCAAATTGTAAACGAAATCACATAATTGAAAATAGTAGCGATGAAGATATTACCATTTATATTGGTGATGGATATTCTGACACTTGTCCCGTGCAATTTGTCGATTATGTTTTTGCAAAAAAGACTTTGTTAAAATTTTGTGATAAAGAGAGAATTTCTTTTTACCCATTTAAGAATTTTAAGGATATAATTGCAATTATTAGCAAATTATTGGAAAAGAACCAGTTAAAAAAAAGACACCAAGCTGAATTAAAACGAAAAGCAGTTTATGCTCAAGGATAAACAATTAAAGTAACTATGAATAATTTCAACAATAAAATATTGATTTTAGCCGGTGAAGCTTCAGGCGATTTGCACGCTTCGGCTTTAGTTACTTCGTTGCTTAGTTTTAATAAAGATTTGCATTTTTCTGGAATTGCTGGAAATAATATGATAAATAGTGGTGTAAATGCACTTTTTCATATTAAAGAAATGTCTTTTTTAGGATTTGTTGAAGTTATAAAACACCTTCCTTTTATATTGGAAGTTGAGAAAAAGATAATTGAACACGTAAAATTAAACAAAATTAAATTTGCAATACTTGTCGATTATCCCGGCTTTAATTTAAGAATTGCGAAAAAGCTAAAATCACTCGGCGTTAAAATTGCTTATTACATTTCGCCACAAATTTGGGCTTGGCATCAAAGTAGAATAAAAAAAATAAAAAATAGAGTTGATAAAATGCTTGTCGTTTTCCCTTTTGAAAAGGAATTTTATAAAAACGGCAATGTTCAAGTTGAATATGTTGGTCATCCACTTGTTGAAAGAATTGAAAATTTCAATTTTAAGTCAAAAGAAGAACTATTTACTGAATTAAAAATTGATAAAGAAATACTGTTAATTTTGCCAGGTAGCAGAAAGCACGAAATTGAAAAACACCTTCCAGAATTAATAAAAACTGCTAATATTGTTAGTAAAAACAATAATTTACAGACTGTTGTGGCTTGTTCCGACAATTTGGAAGTGGAATATCTTCAGCAATTTATCCAAAATTCTGAAATTAAAATTGTAAAAGGAAATACTTACAATCTGCTAAAAAATGCAAAATTTGGAATTGTTAAATCTGGCACATCAACTTTGGAAGCTGCAATTATTGGACTTCCATTTGTGGTTATTTATTCCACAAGTAAAATAACCTACGAGCTTGGCAAAAGATTAGTGAAAATAGATTTTATTGCAATGCCAAACATTATTGCTGGAAAAAGTGTTGTTCGCGAGTTTATTCAATCGGAAGTTGATTCAAATTTAATTGCAAATTTCATCCAAACTTTGCTAAATGATAATTCCAAAATTGAAAATTTGAAAAGTGAATTAGAAATTATTAAAAATAAACTTGGCAATAGCGGTGCATCAAACAACGCTGCCAAAATAATCAAAGCAATGCTTAATGAAGATTAAAGAAATTAAACAACAATTGTTGCACAATTTAGGCAACATTTTTCTTCATAGCATTGTAAATGTTCTTTGTAAATCTGTAAAAATTGAAAAAATTAACTCAAACAAAGTGGATAATTTGATAAAAACGAACCAAAATTTCGTTTTAGTATTTTGGCACGGAACCATGTTAATTCCTTGGTTTGTTCATAGAAATCAAAATTTTAGTGCGTTAGTAAGTTTAAGTAAAGACGGCTCGTTACTTGCGAACACGCTTGTAAAATGGGGTTTTAAAGTTGAACGTGGCTCAAGTCATAAAGGCGGAAAAGAAGCGTTAAATACATTACTTGAAAATAGTAAACAAAATTTTTCGGTTGCAATTACACCTGATGGTCCAACTGGTCCAGCACGCCAAATGAAAGCCGGAGCTGTAATTACCGCTCAACGTTCAAAAATTCCTTTGGTTTTATGTGGTGTTGCTTACAAGAAAAAGTACGTTTTTAAAAGTTGGGACAAATTTGAAGTTCCAAAATTTTTTAGTAAAGCAATTTTGAAATATTCTGAACCAATTTTAATTGATTCTGGATTAAGTCGTGAAGAAACTGCTGAAATGATAGTTAAATGTGATATTTTATTAAATCAATTACAAAAAGATGCCCAAGAAATATCTTAAATATTTGTTAGTAATACTTTCTCCGTTGGCAGTTTTATATTCTGCTATAGTTTCCTTTAGAAATTTTTTGTTTAATAACGGAATTTTTAGAGAAGAACGAGTAAAAGCTAAAATTATTTCTGTAGGAAATTTAACAGTTGGTGGTTCTGGTAAAACTCCAACCGTAATTTATTTACTAAAATTGCTTAAAAACAGTGGAATTAATGTCGGAGTTTTAAGCAGAGGTTACGGAAGAAACTCAAAAGGTTTCAAATTAGTTTCGGACGGCACAAATTTATTGCTTTCTGTGAATCAAAGCGGCGATGAAATTGTTCAAGTTGCTGAGGAATGTAAAGTTCCAGCTGCTGTTTCTGAAAAGCGTGCTGTAGGTGCAAAAAAACTAATTTTTGAAACTGGTGTTAACGCAATTGTCCTCGACGATGCTTATCAACATAGATGGATTGCTCGCGATTTGAATATTTTGGTTTTTGACCAAAGATTTTTAATTAAACGAGATAGTATTGAACAAAAACTATTACCATTAGGAAGAATGAGAGAACCTTTTTCCGCAATTGATAGAGCCGATATTGTTTTGATTAACCGTAAGTTTAATGAAAAACGTGAACTTTCGAAGCATTTAAAAGAGTTTATGGTTGGCAAAAAAGTTTTTTATGGAAGTTATAAATCATCTGGCTTAATTGATGTAAAAAGTGGACAAGTTTATAGTTTACGCGAATTTGAAGGACAAAAAAGCCTCGTAGTTTGTGGAATTGCTCGTCCGTTTTCGTTCTTAAAAATACTTGAGGATTGTAAAATTGATATCACAAACAGAATGTTGTTCAAAGATCACAAAGAATACAATATTAAAGAAGTTCAACAAATTAGAAAAGAGTTTTATGAAACAAATTCCTATTCGGTAATAACCACCGAAAAGGACTATGTTAAGTTAAAAGAATTTGCAAAAGAATTAGATGATATTGACATATATTATCTCAAAATTGAATTGCAAATTGAGAATTCAGAAGAATTTAATAAAGAAATTTTAAATGTTATTAATTAATAAACAATAATTCATTTGGAGGAAAAACAAATGGCTGACAAAAAACATGTTTACTTCTTTGGAGGAAACAAAAGCGAAGGTAAAGCAGAAATGAAGAATCTTCTCGGTGGAAAAGGTGCTAACCTTGCTGAGATGAGTTTAATTGGCGTTCCTGTTCCAGCAGGATTTACAATTACAACAGAAGTATGTACAATTTACAACCAAGAAGGAAAAGAAAAAGCTGTTGAATTAATTAAACCAGAAGTTGAAGTTGCTGTTAAGAATCTTGAAGAGATTATGGACGCAAAATTTGGCGATTTTGATAATCCACTTCTTGTTTCTGTTCGTTCTGGTGCAAGAGTTTCAATGCCTGGAATGATGGATACCGTTTTGAATTTAGGATTAAATGATGTTGCTGTTGAAGGAATTGCAAAAAAATCTGGAAACCCACGATTTGCGTGGGATTCATACAGAAGATTTGTTCAAATGTATGGCGATGTTGTGCTTGGAATGAAACCAGAAAGCAAAGAAGACATTGACCCTTTTGAAGAAATTCTTGACGAAATTAAAGAAGCTAAAGGCGTTAAAGTTGATAACGAACTAACTACCGAAGACTTAAAAGAATTGGTAACTAAATTTAAAGCAGCAGTAAAAAAACAAACCGGAAAAGATTTCCCTGATAATCCTTGGGAACAACTCTGGGGCGCTGTTATGGCTGTTTTTGATAGCTGGATGACAGATAGAGCTATTTACTACCGAAAAATGAACAAAATCCCTTCAGATTGGGGAACAGCTGTAAACGTTCAAGCAATGGTTTATGGAAACATGGGTTCTAATTCTGGAACTGGAGTTGCATTTACTCGCGATGCAGGAACTGGTGAAGATATTTTTAATGGCGAATACCTAATTGACGCACAAGGCGAAGATGTTGTTGCTGGCGTTAGAACTCCTCAACAAATTACTCTTGAAGGTTCAAAACGTTGGGCAGAATTAGCTGGCGTTTCTGAAGTAGAAAGAGCAAAAAACTTCCCTTCTTTAGAAGAAGTTATGCCAGACGTATATAATCAACTTAATGAAATTCAACAAAAACTTGAAAATCATTACAAAGATATGCAAGATTTAGAGTTCACAATTCAAGATGGTAAATTATGGTTATTGCAAACACGTAACGGAAAAAGAACTGGTGCTGCAATGGTTCGTATTGCTATGGAAATGCTTGCTCAAGGCGAAATTACCGAAAGTGATGCCTTAATGAGAGTTGAACCAAACAAACTTGATGAATTACTTCACCCAGTTTTTGATAAAGATGCTATGAAATCTGCTAAAGTATTAACTAAAGGTTTGCCAGCTTCACCTGGTGCTGCAACTGGACAGTTGGTATTTTTTGCTGACGAAGCCGCAAAATATCCAAACTCAATTTTAGCTCGCACCGAAACTTCTCCAGAAGATTTGGAAGGAATGAACATTGCTAACGGAATTCTTACTGCTCGTGGTGGAATGACTTCGCACGCAGCTGTTGTTGCTCGTGGAATGGGAAAATGCTGCGTTTCTGGCGCTGGTGAAATTAAAATTGATTATAAAACAAGAGTTTTAACAGTTAATGGCGAATCTTTCAAAGAAGGAGATTGGGTTTCATTAAATGGTTCAACTGGTGAAGTTTATCAAGATAAAATTGCTACAATTGACCCTGAATTAAGTGGCGATTTTGGCAAACTTATGGAATTAACCGAAAAATATACAAATATGAATGTGCGAACAAATGCCGATACTCCACAAGATAGCAAAGTTGCTCGTGGATTTGGAGCTAAAGGTATTGGTCTTTGCCGTACTGAACACATGTTCTTTGAAGGTGAAAAAATTGTTGCTATGCGTGAAATGATTCTTGCAGATGATGAAGCTGGACGTAGAGCTGCTTTAGATAGATTACTTCCAATTCAAAGAAAAGATTTTGAAGGAATTTTTGAAGCAATGCACGATCTTCCTGTAACTGTTCGTTTGTTAGATCCACCTTTGCACGAATTTGTTCCTCACGATGAAAAAGGACAACAAGAAATGGCTGAAGTTATGGGCGTTTCTGCAAAACATATTAAAGAAAAAGTTGAAGATTTGTCAGAATTTAACCCAATGTTGGGTCACAGAGGTTGCCGTTTAGGAAACACTTATCCTGAAATTACCGAAATGCAAACTCGTGCAATAATTGAAGCTGCTCTTAATCTAAAAACAAAAGGCATTACTGCAATTCCAGAAATTATGATTCCTCTTACTGGAACATTGGAAGAAATGAAATTGCAAGAATCAATTGTACGTGAGACTATTGCAAAAATATTTGCAGAAAGAAACGACTCAATTAAACACTTGGTTGGAACAATGATTGAAATTCCTCGTGCAGCTTTAATTGCAAATAAAATGGCTGAAAGTGCAGAATTTTTCTCTTTTGGAACGAACGATTTAACCCAAATGACTTTTGGTTATTCTCGTGACGATGCTGGAAAATTCCTTCCAATTTACATTGAAAAAGGAATTTTAAAACACGACCCATTTGAAGTTCTTGACCAAGAAGGTGTTGGACAGTTGATTGAAATGGCGTGCAAAAAAGGAAAAGAAACTCGTCCAAATATCAAACTTGGTATTTGTGGTGAACATGGTGGCGAACCTTCTTCTATCGATTTTTGTCACAGAACTGGATTGGACTACGTAAGTTGTTCTCCTTTCCGAGTTCCAATAGCTCGTTTGGCAGCAGCGCAATCAGCTATTAAAAATCCAAGAAAATAAAACATTTTGCGACTGACTAATAATCAGTCGCAAATTTTATTTTTAATTTAACATTAAAAATTGAACATTTGAGGTAAAAATGAAACTCACTGATTTTAAATACACTCTACCCGGAACGGCTATTGCGAAACATCCTGTGAGTCCAAGAGATAGTTCTAAACTGATGGTTCTTAATAGAGCCGATCAAAGTGTTGAAACTAAACAATTTTCCGATATTATTGACTATATGTCACGTGGAGACGTTCTTGTTGTTAACGAAACAAAAGTTATGCAAGCACGCCTTTATGGAAAAAAAGAAAGAACTAATGCAATAATTGAAGTATTTGTTCTTCGCGAGTTAAACAAAAAGGAAAACATTTGGGATGTTATTGTTGACCCTGCTCGCAAAGTAAGAATTGGAAACAGAATTTATTTTAACGATAAACTCTGGTGTGAAGTTATAGACAACACAACTTCTCGTGGAAGAACAGTTCGCTTTAACGACGATTCTGGCGATATTTTTAAAGCAATTGACAAATTGGGATCAACTCCGCTTCCTCCTTATATTAAAAGAGATTCGGTTAAAGAAGATCGCGAAGATTATCAAACAGTTTTTGCACGCGAAGATGGCTCTGTTGCCGCTCCTACTGCAGGTTTACATTTTACTCCAGAACTTGTTAAACAAATTAAGAAAAAAGGAATCAAAATTGCTCCAGTTATCCTTCATATTGGTCTTGGAACTTTTAGATATGTTGAAGTTGAAGATTTAACAAAACACAGAATGGATTCTGAATATTTTGAAGTGCCTGAAAAATCTTGTGAAATAATAAATGAAGCTAAATTGGCTAAAAAGAAAGTATTTGTTGTTGGAACAAGCGCAACTCGTGCTTTAGAAACAAGCATTACTGCCGATGGACTTGTAAAACCAGATTTTGGTTGGACAGATAAATTCATTTTTCCAGAATATGATTTCAAAATTGCTGATAAATTAATTACAAATTTCCATCAACCCGAATCAACATTACTAATGTTAACAGCTGCTTTTTCTGGTTATGATTTAATGATGAAAGGATACAAAAAAGCATTAAAAGAAAAATATCGCTTTTTAAGTTATGGCGATGCAATGCTTATTTTGTAAATTTTATGACTACTTATGCAATAATACCTTCTGGTGGTGTAGGAAAAAGGATTAATAGCTCTTTACCCAAACAATATGTAAAAATTAAGGGTAAAGAGCTTATTGCATACACTTTGGAAATTTTTCAAAAATCTGAGTTTATTGATAAAATTATTATCGCTGCTCAGCTTGATTATTTTCCATTATTAGAAGAAATTAAAATAAAATACAATATCTCTAAACTTGTTAAAATAGTTGAAGGCGGTTCTGAAAGACAAAACTCCGTTTTTAATGCCTTAATGGCAACTAGGGCAGGTGAAAATGATTTAATTATTGTTCACGACGCTGCTCGCCCACTTCTTTCTCAAAATATTTTAACAAACGCTATAATTGAAGCAAAAACTTTCGATAATGTAATTGTTGCTATTAAAGCAAATGATACTTTGGTTTCTGGAAATTTGTTTGTACAAGATTACCTTGATAGAAATTCAACTTATCTTGTCCAAACACCACAAATTTCGAAATATAAAATTTTAGTGGATGCAATGAATTTAGCAAAAACTAACAACTTTATTGGAACTGATGAATCAATTTTACTTTACAAAGCATCAAATAAAATAAAAATAGTTGAAGGCTCATCAAATAATTTTAAAATTACTACCGATGCAGACCTTGACCTTTTCAAAAATATTTGTGATATTGAATCTCGTTGATTGAGTAATTATTAAATAGTTGTCACTCTAAATAATGTAGAAAGGAAATTATGTTAAATCTTGTTTTTATTGCGGTTTTATCCTATTTAGTTGGTTCAATTCCAACAAGCATAATTATGAGCAAATTAGTTAAAGGAATAGATATTCGCCATCATGGAAGTGGAAACGCTGGGGGTTCTAATGTTTTTAGAGTGTTAGGTTGGAAATATGGTTTATCAGTTATTTTACTCGATGCTCTAAAAGGTGTAATTGCTGTGCTTTTTGTTTCTCGTTTGTACTTTGGAAATTTTCCTTTTCCAAACTCTACCCCTTTTGACGATTTTACTTTAGTTCAAATTATTGCTGGAATTTTTGCTGTATTGGGTCATATTTGGACAATTTTTGCTGGCTTCAAAGGTGGAAAAGGAATTGCAACCGGATTAGGTTTTTTGGTTTCAATTGTTACTGTTGATATGTTATTAGGATTGGTAGTTTTTGCAATTGTAGTTTCAATTTCTAAATATATTTCTCTTGGCTCATTATCCGCCGCAGTTTCAGTTCCTTTATTTATGATAATCCGTGAAAATATTTTTGGAGTAGATATTTCTGGATATCACACAATTCTTCCTTTTACGGTCTTTTTAGCACTTTTAGTAACTTACACACACAAAACTAATCTTTCGCGTATCTTAAACGGAAGTGAAAACAAAATTTCCCTTTCAAAGAAGAAGAACTAAATTATATGAATGTTTCTGTTTTAGGTGGTGGAAGTTGGGGAACAGCTTTAGCAATTATTCTTGCCAATAATGGTCATGATGTAATGCTTTGGGAATATAACAAACAATATGTAAAAGAGATTATTAAGCACGCTGAAAATAAAATTTTTCTTCCTGGAATTAAAATTCCTAAAGAAATTAAAATAACCAATTCTCTAAAAGATGCTTCACAAAACAAACATTTAATTGTAATTGCAATTCCAACACAATTTATTAGAAGCGTTCTTATACAATTGAAAAACTTCTCTTTCAAAAACACGACTTTTGTTAGCGTTTCAAAGGGAATTGAAAAGGAAACTTTGCTAACTGTGAATCATATTATCAGCGAAGTTCTTGATATTGCTCCAAATTCAATTGGCGTTCTTTCTGGTCCAAGTCATGCAGAAGAGGTAAGCAGAAAAATTCCAACCGCTGTTGTTGCTGCTTCTACAATAATTGAAACTGCCGAAGAGATTCAATCGGCTTTTGCAAATTCCTATTTTAGAGTTTATTCTTCAACAGATATTATTGGAGTTGAGCTTGGTGGTGCGTTAAAAAATGTAATTGCTGTTGGAGCTGGAATAATTGACGGAGCCAATTTTGGCGATAATACAAAAGCTGCTATTATGACACGAGGAATTGCCGAAATTTCAAGATTGGGAGTTCAACTTGGAGCAAGACCTGAAACATTTTCTGGATTATCTGGAATGGGTGATTTAATTGTAACTTGCATGAGTCGCCACAGCAGAAATCGTTACGTTGGCGAGCAAATTGGAATGGGGAAAAAACTTCCAGAAGTATTAAAATCGATGAAAATGGTTGCCGAAGGTGTAGAAACTTGCAAATCTGTTCATCAATTAGCTGCAAAACATCAAATTGACGTTCCAATTGCAAATGCAGTTTATAACATTTTGTTTAACGAAAAAGACCCTATAAAAGTCACTTACGATTTAATGTCGCGTGGAATGAAATCAGAATTGGAATATTAATACAACTAATTGATAATCCAATTTAATTTATTTTAACCATAAAACAATAATTTGTAATACTTTTCAATATTCACTTCATTATATTTTGCATATTAAAACAATATTTTAATAATATGCCAATAAACCTAAATAGCCAAATTCAGTATTTGAAATCAATTGGGCCCAAAAAAGCTGAAATTCTTGCCTCAATTGGAATTGAAACAGTAAATGATTTGCTTTACTATTTTCCAAGTCGCTATTTAGACAGAACCACAATTCTTGATTCCACAAAAGCACTCAAATTTGTAGCAACGGGTTATAATAACGAAATTACAATTATTGGAAAAGTTGTTGATTCGGAAGAAGTAAATTATGGCAAAACGAGCATTTACAAAGTAAATTTTAAGGACGATAAAGGATTTTTTGAATGCGTTTGGTTTAAAGGAATTAAATATTTTCGAAACCGCTTCAAAGAAGGTGAATATTTTGCAATTTCTTCAAAGCCAATTTTAACAAAATACGGACATTTACAATTTGCTCATCCCGATTTTGATAAACTTGCAAACGAAGAATCACTCGATTTTTTGAATACTGGCAAAATTATTCCATTTTACCGTATTCCAACACAACTAAAAAATGTTAATCTTGGCGAATTAAGTCTGCGCCGCCTAATTTCAAATGCTGTTGAACAATATAACGACCAAATTACCGAAACACTTCCACCCGATATAATTTCCAAAAATAATTTGCTAAATATTAGAAGCACAATTATTAATAAGCATTTTCCAGAAAGTTTGGGCGTTTTGGAAAGAGCTAATTACAGACTAAAATTTGAGGAATTTTTCTATATTGAATCAATTATTGCTCTCAAAAAGAAGAAACACAACATAAAACAGAATGGAATTAGCTTTAAAGTTGATGTTCCTTTAGTTAAGCAATTCTTAAAATCGCTTCCCTTTGAGCTTACAAATGCACAATTAAAAACGCTGCACGATATTCGTCTCGATATGGAAAGCAAAGTTCCAATGAATAGACTTATTCAAGGTGATGTTGGAAGCGGAAAAACTATTGTTGCGTTAATTTCTTTATTAATTGCAGTTTCCAACAACAAACAAGCAGCTTTTATGGCTCCAACCGAAATTTTGGCGTTACAACATTTCGAAAACCTAAAAAAAATGTTGGTCAATTTTCCTATTTCGGTTGAATTACTAATTGGTGGACAAAAATCGAAAGAGAAGAAATTATCTTATGAAAAAATGGAAAGTGGATTTTCTGCAATTTATGTTGGAACTCACGCTTTAATTGAAGAAAAAGCAAATTTTAGCAATCTTGGATTGGTAATTATTGACGAACAGCATCGTTTTGGAGTTGTTCAGCGTTCAAATTTAATTACCAAATCAATTGCTCCAGATGTGTTGGTTATGACCGCAACCCCAATTCCACGAACATTAACTATGACAATTTACGGCGATTTGGAAGTTTCAATAATTGACGAAATGCCAAAAAATAGAATTCCAATTAAAACATTTTTACGAAGTGAAAAAAAATTGGACAAGATTTACGAATTTATTACCGAAAACGTAAATAAAGGTTTTCAAGCATTTATTGTTTATCCACTTGTTGAGGAATCGGATAAAATTGAGATAAAAGCTGCAGAAACATATTTTGAAGAGTTGACTAATACTGTATTTTCTAATCTTCAAGTTGGATTAATTCATGGAAGAATGAAAGCCGATGAAAAACAAAATGTAATGGAATTATTTGCACAAAAAAAATTAAACATTTTAATTTCAACAACTGTTATTGAGGTTGGAATTGACATTCCAAACGCAAATATTATGGTAATAAATGATGCACATCGATTTGGACTTTCGCAATTGCATCAACTTCGCGGAAGAATTGGGCGTGGAACGGAGCAATCGTTTTGCATTTTAGTTGCTCCCGACGAACTGAGCAAAAAACAAAATGATGCAACATTTAGTTTTGATTATTTATCCGATGCTCAAATTCAGAAAAATAAAACTATTATTAGATTAAACGCATTGGTAACTCACACAAGTGGATTTAGACTTGCCGAAATTGACATGAAACTACGCGGACCTGGTGATATTTATGGATTAAAACAGAGTGGAATTCCCGATTTCAAATATGCCAACTTAATTGAAGACCAAGATATTTTATTGAATGCTAAAAACACGGCTTTTGAAATAGTTGAAAATGACCCAATTTTAGCAAAAGATGAAAACAAAATGATTAAAAATAACATCAAAAAATACTATAAAAACAATCTGTTTTTTTCAAATATTGCATAAATCAGTAATGTACTTTCAGCAAAAACAAACCTTTTGCTTCAACAGATTTTCCAGCACTTTCTCTTTTTTTTTTGCTAATTACATCCAAAATTACTTCATTTGGAAGATTTTTTTCAGCAATTTGCAAAACAGTTCCAACAATTGTTCTCACCATTCCATGTAAAAACCGGTTTGCATCAACTCTAAAAAGTATAAAGTTTTTCATTTTTTTCCATCTTGCAAAAGAAATATTGCAAATCATATTTTCAGTATCGGTATTTTTTCTGGAAAAAGATGTGAAATCGGATTCACCAATAATTAGATTGCTAATTTGGTTCAATTTATCAATATCCAAATTAAATACTGGAGAATATTTTGATGAATAATCGTTATAAAACGGAGATTTTTCGTTTGTAAAAATGTAAAGATAACTTCTTTTTTTTGCATCAAATCGTGAGTGAAATTCATTTGCAACTTCTGAAACTTCTGTAATTGCAATATCATCATCAAGAATTGAGTTTAATGAATGCTTAAATTTGTACAAATTTAGCTCATTTTCAAATTGAAAATTAGCAATTTGCCCAAGTGCGTGAACGCCAGAATCGGTTCTTCCAGAACCAATTAGATTTACTTCTGTTCCAGTAATAATTTTAATTTTATTTACAATTTCGCATTGAATAGTTTTAACATTTGGCTGAATTTGCCAGCCAGAATAATTTTTACCAAAATATTGAATTTTAAGGCGATAATTTTTCATTTTAGGTTAAAATGCTGTTCTAAAATTCATCGATAATTTTTCTGGTTCGTAAAGCGAGTTTGAATAATTAAAAGACACATCCCAACCCAATTCAGCTTTGAGATTTTTATTGTATTTGTTAACAAGACGAATTGCGTTAACAACACTTGCAATTCTATTTAAGATTAAAGCTCCAACAATAAATCTTGTGCTATTATTTGCCAATTCGCTCGATTTCCACATATTTCGGTATTCGCGTCTATCTTCTTGGTTATCCCATTTCCAATAATGAGATTGTTCGTTATAAACTTCGTCTAAATTTCTGTCTAATTCTTGAATATGATTATATTCATAAACATCCAAATAATTGCTAATATTTGCAAAATAGTCTTCATCCTTGCCTGATAATTCAACATTTCCATAAGTTTCTGCATAGGATTTATAATTCGCTTCTTGATTATTTGCATAAGCAGTTACACCAATTAAACCGCCCCACAATGCTGCATCGGCAATTGTAAAATACTGTCCAGAAGAATAACTTTCTGCGTATAACTCTCCCATTCCAGGCAAAATTGCTGAAAACAGTATAGCATATCCATTTTTCTTTTTTCGCTCATTGTATTTTTGCTTTAGAACAATATCATCTTCAATTTTAATATTTTGATTTATTTGATATTTCAGTACTTCTAAACTTTCGGTTTGTTTGCCTTGCGCAAATAAAATTGAACCGCTTAATAACAATAACAATGCTAATTTTTTCATTTTTCCTCTATGTTTATATTAAAGTTGAGCGACAAATACTATCCTCAATTTCGCAAATTATATTTTTTGACAATTTATTTATTAAATTTTCGTTGTAAACTTGTTTAACTCTAACGTAATTGCTTGTCCAACCAAGCATATTTCCATTGTTGTTTTCTTCTTCAAAAAGAACAATTGCCTCTGTTTTATTCATATTATTGTAAAATTCCATCTTTTTCTTTTCGCCTAAAATACGCAACATATTGCTTCTTTGCTTTCTTTCTTCTGTTGGAACGCTATTTTCCATCAAAATTGCTGGTGTATTTGGTCGTTCGGAATAAGTAAAAACGTGTAAATATGAAATTGGCAATTCCTTAATGAAATTGTATGTTTCCATAAAATCGTCGTTTGTTTCGCCAGGGAAGCCAACAATTACGTCAACTCCAATTCCAACATTTTCAATTTCTTGGTTTAATTTATGAATCAAATTGTAATAATAGTCAACATTATATCGGCGTTGCATCAATCCTAATATTTTTGAACTTCCACTTTGCAATGGAATGTGGAAATGATTAACCAATTTTGGATTGTTTGCAGTCAACTCAATAATTTCGTCCGTTAAAAGATTTGGTTCAATTGAGCTTATTCTAATTCTAAAATCGCCTTCAATTTTTACCATTTCTAAAAGCAAATTGTATAAATTTTCGCCAATGTGTTTTCCATAATCACCAACATTAACGCCTGTTAAAATAATTTCTTTATAACCATTTTTAATAAGTTTTTTGAATTCTTCAACAACTTCATCTGGATTTGTGCTTCTGCTTTTACCACGTGCTTTTGGAATTGTACAAAATGTACATTTGTAGTCACATCCATCTTGAATTTTGAAAAAAGCGCGAGTTCTTCCTAAAGCTTCGGAAGAATATGCAAAATTGAATGCTTCCAACTTTTCTGTTGGAGTAACTTGAACGCACGAAGGCAAATTTTTGTTAAATTCTGGAATAATTGAGAAAATGTTAAATTTTTCATTGCTTCCAAGCACTGCATCAACTCCACTAATTTTGGTAATTTCGTTTGGACGAAGTTGGGCATAACAACCAGTTACAATAATATATGCGTTTGGATTATTTCGCAAAGCACGACGGACAATTTGTCTGCATTCGCGGTCTGCATTATCTGTAACTGTGCAAGTATTAATAACATAAACATCAGCATTGGCGTTAAAATCCACAACTTTGAATCCTTCTTCAACAAATTGGTTTCCAATTGTAGAAGTTTCTGCAAAATTTAATTTACAACCTAATGTATGAAATGCAACTTTTGATGACACTAAATATCTCTTCCTTTCTAACTTAAAATCCCTTTTCTAGAAAACTACAAAAAAAAAGGGCTGTTCGTATGCAAAATTAAACAATTAAGCAAACAGAAACAGCCCCAAAATAAATCACAATTAATTATTTATCGTTTTCCTCAGAATTTTGAGTTTCTTCGGTAGTTTCTTCTATAACTTCTTCAGTTTCCTCAACTTCAGGAGCTACTGATTCAGCAATAACTTCAGAAACAACTTCTTTTTTAATCTGATCATCGAACACTTTAAAATCAGCAGCATCAAATTTTCCACCTTCAGCATTTTGAAGATCTTCAACTGTTACTTTTTCTAATTTGTGTTCTTCAATATATTTTTCAATATCTTGAACTGTTTTAGTTTTAATTGCAGCAATTGCAGAAAGAACAATTTTTTTGTTCTCTTTATCAAATTCAATTACCATTAATTCTAATTCATTTCCAACTGGGAAACAATATGCAAAGTTTTTAATTTTTGAAGTAGATAAAAGTGTTCCAGGAACAAATCCATCAACACCATGTTCTAATTCAGCGATTAAACCTTTTTCAATTATTCTTACTACTTTTCCAGTAATAATTTTTCCAACTGGATATTCTCTTTCGAACACATCCCAAGGATTTTCACTAATTTGTTTGTGTCCAAGTGAAATTTTTCTTTGTTCTGTATCAATAGAAAGAACGATTACATCTAATTGTTCACCTTTTTTAACAACTTCTCCGGGGTGACGAATTTTCTTTGTCCATGATAAATCTGAAATATGAACTAATCCATCAATACCTGGTTCAAGTTCAACAAATACTCCAAAATTAGTTAAATTACGAGCAGTTCCAGAATGTTTTGAATCTACTGGATATTTTTTCATCAACTCTTCCCATGGATCAGGAGTTAGTTGTTTCATTCCTAAAGAGATTTTTTTGTTATTTTTATCCAAACTAAGAATAACAGCTTCAATAATTTGTCCCATAGAAACAAATTGAGATGGATGACTGATATGTTGAGTCCAGCTCATTTCAGAAATATGAATTAAACCTTCAATTCCTTTTTCTATTTCAATAAATGCACCGTAATCGGTAAGAGAAACAACTCTTCCAGAAACTTTATCGTTAAGGTGATATTTTTCTTCAATAGTTTCCCAAGGGTGTGAAAGTAATTGTTTAAGACTAAGAGAAATTCTTTTTCTTTCGATATCAAAATCGGTAACAACAACTTTAATTTTTGAATCCAATTTAACAACTTCACTTGGGTGGTTAATTCTTCCCCAACTTAAATCGGTAATGTGAACCAAACCATCAACACCGCCTAAGTCAACAAAAACACCAAAGTCAGTAATTGCTTTAACAACACCTTCCAAAATTTGACCTTTTTCAAGACCTTCAAGAATTTCGAGACGTTGGTCAGCAATAGTTTCTTCAATAAGAACTTTGTGAGAAACAACTACATTTTCTGTTGGAACATTAACTTTAACAACTCTAAAATCCATTGTTTGACCAACAAACGCATCAAAATCTCTAACTGGACGGATATCAATTTGTGAGCCTGGTAAAAATGCTTCTAAACCTAAAAGGTCAACAACCATTCCACCCTTAATTCTTTTAAGAATTTTACCTTGAATAACTTCTTCTGTATCGTGGGCACGCATAATTCTATCCCAAATTTTCAAGAAGTCGGCTCTTTTCTTACTTAAAACAAGATTACCACCTTCATCTTCAACACTTTCAATAACAATGTCAACCAATCCACCAAGAACTAATTCTTCGGTAGATGAAAATTCATTTTTAAGAATTTGTCCATCCGATTTAAAACCAACATCTAAATTGATGTAGTTATCAGAAATTCCGACAATACGTCCAGTAACTATTTCACCTTCTACAATATCTTTAAATGAATTTTCATAGAATTTCTCCATTTCTGCAATTTCACTTTCAGAATATTCATCTGGGTTCATAAATTTACTAACGTTAGTAGCTTGATTTTGTTTAGTCTGCTTAGATGCTTTTTCTTGTGCATCTTTTTCAAATTCAGACATTTAGCCTCCTGTAAAGCTTTCATTTTCATTCTTCCTTTTAAGTCAGTAAAAAAGTTGAATGAATTATTTTTTTTAGTTTAACATTATTTATTATTCTGACTTTTTATCAATTCGATTTTTTTTTTTATATTCTCAAACAATATTTCAAATTCTTCTTCTACAGAAAGGTGTGATGAGTCAACTTCAATAGCATTTGTTGCCTTTTTAAGTGGACTTTCTTTTCGGCTACTATCAATTTTATCACGTTTTCGAATATTATTTTTTACCTCTTCAATGTCAATTTCAACGCCTTTTTCGAGATATTCTTTATGTCTTCGTTCGGAACGCACTTCAACCGATGCGTGAAGATATATTTTTAAATCAGCTTCTGGAAAAACTATTGTGGTTGTATCTCTTCCTTCTGCAACAATATTGCCAATTCGTCCCATATATTGTTGCATTCTAACCAACTCTTTTCTAACGTTTGGCATTGCAGCAATTTCACTAACTTTGGAATTGACTTCGGGCGAACGTATAAATTCTGTAACTTCAAAATCGCCTGCAAAAACTCTTGTTTCTCCATTTTCGTATTTAAGAGTAACTTCAAGTCCTTTTACAAGTTCATTTACAGCTTCTTCGTTTTCACATATTCCTTTTTGAAGTGCAAGGTAAGTAATTGCTCGATACATAGCACCAGTATCAAGATAAGTGAAATTTAATCTCTCGGCTACCATTTTTGCTATGGTGCTTTTTCCTGAACCAGCAGGACCATCGATTGCAATTATAATTTTTGACATAAGATGCAAAAATACAATTATTTTTTGCTTTCTTCAATAAAAATATTTATAAACCTTTAAAATATAATAGTTTACATTCGTTTTGGATAATTATATTATTCATAAAAGACTAAAAAAGTGATATTTTTTGATTAATCAATATTTAGAATTTCAATCATTTTATTATGCACTTTTCCATTTGTAGATAATAACTGTTTTGAAAAAATGGAATTTGCGTTATTCTGGAAATCTGAATTTTTTCCACCTGCTTCTTTTACTAAAAGCATTCCAGCAGCCATATCCCAAGGATGAAGATTTACTTCCCAAAAACCATCAAAAGTACCATTTGCAACATAACATAAATCAAGTGCAGCGGAACCTAATCGTCTAATTCCACGCGAATTAAGCAAAAATCGGTTAAATTTTTCTATTGCATTATCTGGATTTTCTCTAATATTATACGGAAATCCAGTTACTAATAACGATTTATCCAAATCTGCGTTTTGGCTAACATTAATTCTATTTCCATTTTGAAAAGCACCGCTTCCCTTTTCTGCAGAAAACATTATGTCACTCATTACATCGTAAATTACGCCGGCAACAAGCTCATTTTCTTTTAGAACTCCAATTGAAACAGAAAATATTGGAAGTCCGTGTGCAAAATTCATTGTTCCATCAAGTGGGTCAATTATCCAAGTGTACTCAGAATCAAAATTTTCAGCACCACTTTCTTCTGCCAAAATGTTGTGTTTTGGATATTCTTTTTTTATAAAATTAATAATTTTTTGTTCAGAAGCTTTATCAATATCGGTTACAAAATCTAAAATACTTGTTTTATATTCCAAATTCAAACTTTTTCCAAATCCAGCTTTAATAATTTCGGCAGCTTCGCGGGAAATTTGCATAATTTTTTCAATCATATAATTCCAAAATTTTGAACTGTAAGTTACAAATAACTGGTACTATTAATAAATTATGAAATGATTTTTTACTATTTTTGTAGTCCTTAATATTATTATGAATGGAGAAATTTAAATAGATGGCTGAGTTATCAAATAGTGTAGTAGATGAATCGATTGTTGATGAAATTCCAAAAATATTACCAATTTTACCTTTAAGAGACAATGTAATATTTCCTTATATGATTTTCCCAGTTCTTATTGGGCGGGAACAATCAATAAGAGCCGCAAATTTTGCTTTGGAAAACTCGAAATATATTTTTCTTGCTGCTCAAAAAAAAGGAAATGTAGAAGAGCCAACGGTTAAGGATATTTATCAAGAAGGTACTGTTGCAAAAATTATTCAAATATTAAAACTTCCCAATGGTTTGATGAAAATTTTGGTTGATGGAATAATTCACGGAAAAATTAACAAATTTACCGAAAACAAGGATTTTTTTGAGGCAAATGTATCGTTAGTAATTCCAACTGACAGTGAGCATAAAGAAATGAAGGCACTTATTAGACAAATGACACGACTTTTTAAGGAATATGTTAAAATTAACAGAACAATTCCCGAAGAAGTTATGAATGCGTATGATAATATTGACGAGCCTGATAGAAAACTCTTTTATGTTGCTGCAAATATCAATCAATCAATTGAAGTTAAGCAAACAATTTTGCAAAAATTTACAATTAGAGACCAAATTTATGAGATAATCAAAATTTTATTGTCTGAAGTAGATATTTTGAAAATTGAAAAGGAAATTGAGTCAAAAGTTCAAGAAAATATATCAAAATCGCAAAGAAGATTTATAATTCAAGAACAAATTCGCATTTTGCAAGATGAATTAGGCGACGAAGAATCCGGCGCTCCAGAAATTGTGAAACTGAAAGAAAAGTTAGATAAATTGAAAATTCCTAAAGCTGTTCGCGAAAAAGCCAATGAAGAATTTAATAAATTGAAAAAAACTCCTCCAAGTTCGCCAGAATCAACTGTAATTAGAAACTTTCTTGATTGGATTATTGACGTTCCTTGGACGAAAAAAACAAAAGACAATTTGGATGTTGATAATGTTAGAGCAATTTTGGACGAAGACCATTTTGGATTAGAACAACCAAAAGAACGTATTGTTGAGCATATTGCTGTTCTAAATCTCGTAAAACAGATGCGTGGACAGATTTTATGCTTTGTTGGACCTCCGGGAGTTGGTAAAACTTCGCTTGGAAAATCGATTGCACGCGCATTAAATAGAAATTTTATTCGAATTAGTTTGGGTGGAGTTAGAGATGAAGCTGAAATTCGTGGACACAGAAGAACTTATATTGGGTCAATGCCTGGTAAAATTATTCAATCCATGAAAAAAGCTGGCGTAATTAACCCTCTAATTTTATTGGATGAAGTTGATAAAATGAGCATGGATTTTCGTGGCGACCCATCTTCGGCAATGCTTGAAGTTTTAGACCCTGAACAAAATCATACTTTTAATGATCACTATCTCGATTTGGACTATGATTTATCGCAAGTTATGTTTATTACAACTGCAAATGTTAAGTACAATATTCCACTTCCATTGCTTGATAGGATGGAAATTATTGAGCTTCAAGGTTATTTAGATTTTGAAAAGGTTGAAATTGCTAAAAAACACATTATTCCAAAGCAATTAAAAGAACACGGACTCGAAAATTGCTCTATTATTCTATCTGATGACGCAATTCTAAAAATTATTACCAACTACACTCGCGAAGCTGGTGTCAGAAATTTAGAACGCGAAATTGCAAAACTTTTTAGAAAAACTGCTCGTAATCTTGTTCTAAAAGATTTGAAATCAAGAAAAATATCTAAAACAAAAAAAACATACAATATTGACGAAGCCATAATTGAAAAATATCTTGGAGTTCAGAAATTTAAGCGAAACAACGCAAATACAAAAAGTAATGTTGGAAGTATAACTGGTTTAGCATGGACGAGTGTTGGTGGTGAATTGCTTCGAGTTGATGCGACAGTTATGACTGGTACTGAAAAATTGACCATTACTGGACAAATTGGCGATGTTATGAAAGAATCAGCTCAAGCAGCCCTTAGTTATTTACGTTCAAATGCAAAAGATTTTGGATTGGTAGCTAACTTTCATAAAGGAAAAGAAATTCATATTCATTTAGCTGAAGGTGCAATTCCAAAGGATGGTCCATCTGCTGGAATTACTCTTACAATGGCACTTTTTTCAGCATTTAAGCAAATTGCTCCAAGACCAAATGTTGCAATGACTGGCGAAATTACTCTACTTGGCGAAGTTTTACCAATTGGCGGATTAAACGAAAAACTTTTAGCAGCTCAACGTGGTGGAATTAAAACGGTTCTTATTCCAACTGAAAATGAAAAGGATTTAGCAGAAATTAAAGATGAAGTAAAAAATGGAATGAAAATTATTCCAGTTTCAACAATTAAACAAGCATTTCCACACATTTTTGGAAATATTTTAAACAAATCAAAAAAATTAACCAAATAATGAGTGAAATAGAAATAAATACAAATCATTCGGAAACTGAAATTTATGAGAATTGTTCAGCAATTTTGGAGCATTTAATTGTTCAAAATGATAAACTTATTAGCAATCTTTCAAATTATATTGCACTCTTAAAACAAGCTTTTTCAAAAATTAGCTGGGTTGGATTTTATATTACTGAAAAAGACAAGCTATTTTTAGGTCCATTTCAAGGAAATAGCGCTTGTAGCGAAATTTTGATTGGAAAAGGAGTTTGTGGAACTTCTGCAAAGAAAAAAGAGACGATAATTGTCCAAGATGTAATTACATTTCCTGGGCATATTGCCTGCGATTCAAAATCGCAATCCGAAATAGTTGTTCCAATTGTTATAAAAAATCAAATTTGGGGCGTTCTTGATTTGGATAGTTATAAGAAAAATGCTTTTAGTGAGCTTGATAAAACGTTTTTAGAGCAACAAATAAAATTTATCACCCAAAAATTAGATTTTTCAAAATTTATATTAACATAAAATTAATAAGAGTAATAAATGGATTATGTAGTTTCAGCAAGAAAATGGCGTCCAACTACTTTTGCAGAAGTTGTGGGACAAGAACATATTTCAAAAACAATTAAAAATTCTATAGTAAATAACCGAATTGCACACGCTTTTTTATTTGCTGGACCTCGTGGAGTTGGAAAAACTACAACCGCACGAATTCTGGCTAAAGCACTTAACTGCAAAAACAATATTGATGGAGAACCATGCAACAATTGTGAAAATTGTAACGCATTTAATAATTCGCAATCGATTGATATAATTGAAATTGATGGCGCTTCAAATAGAGGAATAAATGAAATTCGAGCATTACGCGAAGCCGTAAAGTACTCACCAACAACGGGAAGTTACAAGATTTTCATTGTTGACGAAGTTCATATGCTAACAAACGAATCTTTTAATGCTTTTTTGAAAACGTTGGAAGAACCGCCAGCGCACGCAATTTTTATATTTGCTACTACTGATGTTCATAAAGTGCCTTTGACAATAATTTCGCGTTGCCAAAGATTTGATTTTAGAAGAATTGAACTAAATGCAATTAAATTACAGCTAAGTAAAATAGCAGATAGTGATGGAATTATTATTGATGATAATGCATTAACATTTATTGCAAAAAAAGCTGATGGTGCGTTGCGAGATGCTCAATCACTGTTTGACCAAGTTATTTCTTTTGGTGGAAAAAATATCGATTCTTCAATCGTCACTCAAATGCTTAATTTAATTGACGATGATGTATATTTTAATTTTTCTGATGCAATTTTGAAAAAAGATTTTATTCAAGCTTTTGAAATATCAAAAATAGTTTATGATAATGGTTGGAATTATATTGATTTTACAACTGGATTAATAGAACATTTTAGAAATATTTTAACGACAGTATTAAAAAAAGATACCACATTTGTTGAAACATCAGAAGATTTTAAGAAAAAATACTTAAACTATATTAAAACTTTTTCAGAATCAGATTTGTTAAGAATCCTACTTTATTTAAGTAAAGTTGAAAAAGAGATTAAAATCTCACAAAATCAAAAGTTATATATTGAATTAGCCCTAAGTCATCTTATTGGAATTGAATCAAGTAGTACTATAACTGAAATTCTAAATAACATTCCAAAAGATTTAGAAAATACTACAAAATCATTTGAGATACTTAAGGACAAAATAGAAACAAGTAATAATTTAAGTAAAATAGCAGAAATACCGGTTTCGTTAGATAAAAACGAAGAAAAAGCTATAAACAACATTACAAATATTGACGACAATTTATCAAATGATGAAAGTTCCTTAATAAATGCAATAATTAATGAGTTAGGTGGAAGAGAATTTAAGTAAACTCTTAACCACCAAAAACTTCATCATAATCTTTCATTGCTGCAGCAATAACTTTGAAAGCTTCATCTTTACCCAACACGTTAGTAATAGCAAATTTGCTTTCTTCTCCAGGTATAAGTTTGTAAGTTAAAAAGTAGTGCCTTAGTCGTTCAACAATTACAGTTGGAAGTTCAGAAATATCAGACATTGCGCCATAAATATTATCATTTTTTAACACTGCAACAATTTTATCATCAGCTTCACCGTTATCAATTCCCTGAATAACTCCAACTACTTTTGCACGCAAAATGATTTCACCTCTACTAATCGGGCGTTCACTTATAACACAAATATCCAAAGGATCATTATCACCTTTCTTTGCAGTTTGATTAAGGCTACTAGTATGGTCACCACAATAAGTTCTTGGTATAAAACCATATAAAGCGGGAGGATGAGAAGAACTACGCTGAGGGCGATCTACATGCATAAAACCAGTATATTTATCAACTTCATATTTAACTAAATCAAATGGAGTTATTTCAATATACGCATTTACAAATTCAGGGGCATTGTCCCCAACTTCTAATCCATGCCATGGATGTGGGCGCCAACGATAAAAAGATTTTGGAAAAGACATATTATCCTAAATAATTTTAAAATATATTAAAGCAATAATAGTAAGTAAATTATTGATATACCAATGTAATTCTATTTAAAATAAAAAAACCCTAAACGAAAATCGATTAGGGTTTCAAAATAAATCCTGGCAGCTACCTACTCTCCCACACAGTTGCCCATGCAGTACCATCGGCGTTCAAGGTCTTAACTACTCTGTTCGGAATGGGAAGAGGTGTTTCTCCTTGGCTATAACCACCAGAAAACTTTAACACAAAATTAAATATTGAAGAGTTTACTGAGCCATAAAACATTTTAATAAAATTAATGGTTAAGCCTCACGACTTATTAGTATTGCTCGGCTAAATACGTTACCGTATGTACACCTACAACCTATCAACCTTGTAATCTCCAAGGAGTCTTTAGTTCCGATAAATCGGAAAGGGATACATCATCTTAAAGTTGGCTTCGCACTTAGATGCTTTCAGCGCTTATCCATTCCAAACATAGCTACCCAACTATGCCACTGGCGTGACAATTGGTACACTAGAGGTTTGTTCACTTCGGTCCTCTCGTACTAGAAGTAAATCTTTTCAAGTATCCTGCGCCCGCAGAGGATAGAGACCGAACTGTCTCACGACGTTCTGAACCCAGCTCACGTACCGCTTTAATGGGCGAACAGCCCAACCCTTGGGACCTTCTTCAGCCCCAGGATGCGATGAGCCGACATCGAGGTGCCAAACCTTGCCGTCGATATGAACTCTTGGGCAAGATCAGCCTGTTATCCCCGGAGTACCTTTTATCCTTTGAGCGACGGCACTTCCACTCGCTACCGCCGGATCACTAAGTCCTACTTTCGTATCTGTTTGGCCTGTATGCCTCACAGTCAAGCTCCCTTTTGCCTTTGCACTCGAAGCATGATTACCAACCATGCTGAGGGAACCATTGAGAGCCTCCGTTACATTTTGGGAGGCGACCGCCCCAGTCAAACTACCCGCCTAACACTGTTCCGAATCCAGATTCATGGACCGCGGTTAGAATCCAACTAAACCAAGGGTGGTATTTCACCGTTGACTCCACCGAGGCTAGCGCCCCAGCTTCAAAGTCTCCCACCTATCCTACACATGATTTAACCGAACCCAATGTTAGGGTGCAGTAAAGGTTCACGGGGTCTTTTCGTCCGTCTGCGGGTAACCGGCGTCTTCACCGGTACCACAATTTCACCGAGCTCGTGGTCGAGACAGTGCCCAGATCGTTGCACCATTCGTGCAGGTCGGAACTTACCCGACAAGGAATTTCGCTACCTTAGGACCGTTATAGTTACGGCCGCCGTTTACTGGGGCTTCAATTCAGAGCTTCTCCCAAAAGGGATAACCCCTCCTCTTAACCTTCCAGCACCGGGCAGGTGTCAGTCCCTATACATCGTCTTGATTGACTTCGCAGAGACATGTGTT